>Ga0208904_1000010_pt1 | contig 214512 bp, 155 predicted proteins | sample AntAceMetag02UKB_FD_184774 | JGI IMG/M metagenome (GOLD analysis project Ga0208904, IMG submission 184774) | Saline lake microbial communities from Ace Lake, Antarctica - Antarctic Ace Lake Metagenome 02UKB (SPAdes) (version 2) | ecosystem: Environmental > Aquatic > Non-marine Saline and...
TGGATTAACATTTATAAACTGGATATTGGGTGTTGTCCTCATCTACGCATTTTTGTATGGATTTGGACAGGTCATATTCAAAAACTATCTCGTAGGATTCATGACTGTAGGGCTAGGTATAATTACTGGCGTTCTGATCAACTATAATCTTAAAAAGGTATCTGGGGGCGCTTAGGTATGAAAAAGTCAAATACTGTATCGCTGGCGATTGGCCTGGATGTGGAAATTCACAATCTCAAAAATTACAGTATGAGTTGTTATTAATATAGAGCAATTGCAGTACACTCAGGCGACGACTTGAATCGTCGCCTAGAGGATCAACAGCCATCCTTGCGAAGGTTTAAAACCTTCGCAAGGGTTTCTCATTGAGCCCCCGCAGGATTCTTCAAGCAATTTGTGCAGCCGATAATTTGCTTCGCATACTGAATGAACAGCCTATATTGATCACGAAGTCTTAACATCTCAGAAGAATAAAAAAACAATGACAGTGACAGTTTGTGCTGTGATTGAATACAGGAGGACTACTCATGGATAAAACCAGAAAAGGTATCTGGGGCTGGGCAATGTATGACTGGGCCAATTCAGCTTTTGCCACCACAGTCATGGCTGGATTTTTCCCAATATTTTTTAAAGGTTACTGGAGTGCTGGGGCGGATGTCAATGTCAGTACCGCCCAATTAGGAGCCGCTAACTCTATCGCCAGTCTCATCGTTGCATTAATGGCTCCCATTCTGGGTGCTATCGCTGATAAAGGCTCTGCCAAGAAAAAATTCCTGATCTTTTTTGCTTATCTGGGTGCCTTAATGACTGCAGGTCTATTCCTCGTACAGGAAGGTAATTGGCAGATGGCTATCTTCGTTTATGTCATGGGTATTATCGGATTCTCAGGGGCCAACATATTTTACGATGCACTGCTTCCCAGTGTAACCTCTGAGAAAAATATTGATCGTATTTCCGGTCTCGGTTTTGGTATGGGATATCTTGGAGGAGGCGTTCTATTTGCCTTGAATGTAGCTATGACACTATTTCCTGAGACCTTTGGACTTTCCGGTGCAGCTCAAGCTGTCCGTATCTCCTTCCTGTCTGTGGCAATCTGGTGGGGTCTCTTCACCTTATTCACCATTTTCTGGGTAGAAGAAAAGAAAATCGTAAATAACCTTGGCGTGGTGGCCACAATCAAAGCCGGTTTCCAGCAATATCTGGATACCTGGAAAAAAATCAGGCATCTACAGACCGTCTCCATATTCTTATTGGCCTATTGGTTCTATATCGATGGAGTTGACACGATCATTCGAATGGCAGTGGACTATGGAATGTCCATCGGCTTCGAATCAAATGACCTTATTATAGCACTGCTTATTACTCAATTTGTAGGATTCCCTGCAGCCATTGTCTTTGGTCGGCTGGGTGAAAGATGGGGAGTAAGAAAATCTATCTATCTGGCAATATTCGCTTATATCATCATAACCTTCTATGGTGTTCTCATGACCAAACCTATTGAATTTTATGCTTTGGCCATCGCCATTGGACTGGTTCAGGGAGGTATACAGGCTTTGAGTCGTTCCTACTACTCCAGATTGATTCCAAAGGGTCAAGAGGGTGAATTTTATGGTTTCTACAATATGCTTGGAAAATTTGCCGCTATCCTGGGTCCACTCCTGATCGGTGTGGTTGGTCTGACCATCAAAGGGACTCTTGGTCCACTGGCAAATACTCCGGAGCAGCAGTTGGCCATTGGTCAGATCGCCTCTCGCTGGGGTATTGGATCTGTGGTGATACTTTTTATTATCGGCGCCATCCTATTCAAGTTCGTTGATGAGGAAGAGGGAAAACGTGAAGCTGCTTACATCGAAGAGCATTCACCTTAAGGAACTCCAAGAGTTTGAATTAAGCCCCGGTTTCCATCGGGGCTTTTTTATTTTTGTGACTGGCGAAGTGGTTATATTTGGGCTGAGAGGAATTCAAGAGAAATGAAAATTGATGAAATAGTACATTTACCAGTGGGAGTCGCTATACGCTGGGATGATGGAGAAGAAAGTCTAATAGACTTCCATAAATTAAGAGATGCCTGTCCCTGTGCCAACTGCTCAGGAGAAAGTGATCTCTTTGGACATAAAACGTTTGGCGTGCCGACCTTAAAAACGGATAAGACCTATGAATTAAAGTCTTTCCTCTGGGTGGGACATTATGCCATCCAGTTCTACTGGGCAGATCGTCATGACGCTGGAATTTATACACTTCAATTGCTCAGGAAACTTGGTTCGGGGGAGGAGTCAGAAAGTGAGTGATCAGCATGATTCAGATTCGATCTATAGAATCATTATTGGGATAGTGATCGTTCTGACCCTGTTCTGGGTGGGGCGTGTCATCCCTGCCATATTCCAGGAGGAATCACTGAGTGGGGGCGAGCAGTTACTGATCGGAGGGATGATCATTCTGTCGCTAATAGGTGTTATCTATGTGTTTATTCAAAAGCAGAACAGAGAGCAGAATGAAAACTTCAGGAGAGAAAAATGGTAGAATGGTACACAACTGAGACAGTCGCAGGGAAAGAAATAGCTGAACATCTAGGTGTTGCCACTGGAAGTACGATCAGAGCCAGAAATATCGGACGAGATATTGTCGCCGGTCTAAGAACGTTGGTTGGTGGAGAATTGCCGGAATATACAGAAATGATGGCGCATGCTCGGAATCAGGCTGTGGAACGAATGCAGCAAAAGGCCGCAGATCTTGGTGCTGATGCCATCATGAGTGTCAGGTTTTCTACTGCCATGGTCATGCAGGGCACGGCAGAAGTAATGGCCTACGGTACGGCAGTTAAATTCAAATAGACTGTCTTGACGAAAACCCTCACGAAAGAGGAACTTCTCGGCATGGTGACTGAGAAGAGGGCCAATACCATTCAACGTGTTGTGAATCAACGTCAGTTGGATCTCACCCTCGTTGTTGAGAATATCCATGACCCACACAATGTAGCTGCCATATTTAGATCTGCCGACGCAGTTGGTATTGATGAAGTTCAGCTACTTTATACAAAAGAAAAGTTCCCAGATCTGCACCCAAAAGTGACCGCTTCTGGCGCAAAATGGGTCAAGCAAAAGCCCTACAATGATCCCGAACTGCTAGCATCGGATCTCAAATCCAGAGGATTCAGACTCTATACAACAAATCTGAGCATCGATGCTATATCCATCCATGACGTTGACTGGACTGAACCTTCAGCCATAATTCTGGGAAATGAGAATCGAGGCGTCTCATCAACGATGACGTCCATGGCAGATCAGAACATAAACATTCCTATGTTTGGAATGGTTGAAAGTCTGAATGTTTCTGTGGCAACTGCCGTCATTCTTTTTGAGGCTTGCAGACAGCGTAATTTGAAAGGCAAGTATCCGAATGCTGATCTGGATGAAGAATGGATCGATAGCACAATAGTCGATTGGCTACGTATAAATCACCCTTCTACTTAACCCGACAAGACAAGAGGAGCATCGAACTGTTCAAGTTCAATTTGTCGTTTTAATTCCTAATTCACAATATCGTTTCAAAAAAGATACCTCCTTTGCTTGGATCTGGCAGGAGAATCGAAAGAAACAGGGTAGTTATTAAAGAGATTGGCAATTGGCCCATATCATTGCAGTTTGTCAGTAACCACATAAGGGAATCTGTATTGCACTACCTATCAAAATCTAAATCGAACTATTTCCATGGACAACAGTTCATGCTGTTGCTTCTGATGCTGGGGCAATCCCTCTTACAAGCAGCCCCAGAAAATACTCCTCCTCGGACGATGCCTAATATAGGTAAGATTGCCTACATCAATGAATCACAGGGTCGGGATGCGATTTTTATCAGAGACGCTTCTCAGGTGGATGTGATTTTTACCTGTGACTTTGGAAATGAAATAATTCTTACACCCTCGGTGAGCTCAGACGGAAAATTCATTACTTTTTTGGTGGATAATGGTCGCAATCAAAAAACAATCCATATTTTAGGACCCCTGGAGAAGGTGGACGAGAAGTGGCAAGCAAACGATCTTCTGGTCATGATGATAAGAGGTGGCGCCTGGCCAGTGGTGAAAGATCATAGATCAGTCTACATATCCATGCCAGATCAGACTTCATTGACCCTGAGCAGATCATCTGATATTTATTTGATAAGTCCTGAGAAAATTCAGCAAATCACATACAGTACGGACCTCATATCACATATATGGCCATTGGTAAATTCAAATTCTGATAAACTCATCTATCGTGAGGTCCCCCTCTATGATGAGAAAGGAGAAACAAGCCAAGCCATTAGATCTAGAATAATTGATCTTAAATCAGGAGCTAGCTCTGAACACTTTGTGGATCAGTCTGTTTTTCTGGAGCAATGGACCAGAGCAGGAGAGATCTTGTTTTCATTAAAAGAAAACGATGATAATGGTGATAGAATTTACGCATTGTACAACCCTGCAACGAGGGAAGCTCGAGAAATATACCGCGGCAATTCAAGACAGGGTTCACTGTCAACTGATTCGCGATTCCTGGCCACGATTCGCCCCGCTTATCCAGGCAGTGCAAACTTCGATATCTTTGTTTCTGACCTGATTTCCAACACAGAATTTAATCTTACACAATCACCAAAACAGAGTGAAAGTCTGATTGCTTGGATTGAATAGCCTGGTTCCTCTCAAAGTAAAATAGATAACTCGAATAAAAATATTGAATTACCCTCATGGTGTACTCACATGGGGGGTGGATTTATTCCGGGGTGAAATTCATATCCTAATCTCCTTATTATTCCTTCTTTTAACAGCATAAACCTTGAGTAGCAAGCGCCCGAAATTATATTGCATAGCTCTATTAAATTAGCATCTCAAAAGAGAGGATATTCGCATTCATGACTGCCAAAATCGGAATCATTGCTGAGCATAAAACGGGTGAGGGGCGCATACCCTTAACACCATCTCAAATAATGAAAATTCACCAGGATAATGATCAATTAAGTATCATTGTTCAACCCTCGGAACAACGCGCATTTCATGATGAGGAGTTCTGCGCGCTGGGAATTGATATGTCCAAGGATCTGAGCAAGGCCAACCTGGTCATCGCAGTGAAGGAGATCGATATCAAGGATTTGTACCCAAATCAGGCATATCTCTTCTTTTCTCACACGGTCAAGGGACAGGAATACAATATGCCCATGCTGAGGCACATCCTTGATGTGGGAGCAACGCTCATCGACTATGAATTGATCAGCGATGCTCAGGATCGTCGTTTGGTATTCTTTGGCCGCCATGCAGGTTTGGCGGGGATGGTTAACTCACTCTGGTCATATGGTCAGAGGTTGAAAGCTCTGGGAACCGACAGTCCATTCCTCAGGATCAAACAGGCGCAGGACTACGCCGATCTAAAGGATATTAAGGCTTCGCTGCAAGAATTGGGACCTGATATTAATACATGGATGGCTGACAAACCTGCCCTGGTGGTTGGGATCACAGGCTATGGAAATGTTTCGAAGGGCGCTCAGGAGATCCTGGATATTCTTCCCCTCGTTGAAGTGACCGCTGAAGAACTCCTCAGGACTGAACTTTCCACATATCAGGGTAAGATTGTTAAGGTCGTCTATAAAGAAGAGGATATGTTTGAACCTCTAGATGCTACCGCCTCCTTTGAGCTGCAGGAATACTTCACTCAGCCCCATCTCTATCAGTCAAAATTTTACAATTATCTGAGCAAAATGAACATTCTGGTAAATTGTATTTATTGGAATACGGATTGTCCCAGATTGATCACCCTGGAAGAAATAAAAGCACACTATCGAGACAGTGCATCACTGCTCGTGGTAGGGGACATCACTTGTGATATCGATGGTTCTATTCAGTTTAATGTTGGGTCAACCCTGAGTCCGGACCCCGTCTATATATATGATTCGGAAACAGGAGAAAAGATCATGGGTTTCACTGGGAATGGTCCAGCCCTCATGGGTGTTGATATTCTTCCAGCTGAGCTACCAAGAGAGGCATCAGAATCATTCGGAGAAGCCCTCTTACCCTTCGTGTTTGCCATGGGAAGCTGTGATTATAGCACATCCTTTAACGATCTGGAGCTACCGCCTGAGATTAAAAAGGCTGTCATAGCGCATCGCGGACATTTGACACCAAATTATCAATACATTGAACAATTTTTGAAAGCCTAAATTCCTATGCCAAAACACGTACTGATCCTGGGTGCCGGACATGTTTCCCAGCCGCTTATCGACTACTTATTTGAACAAACCGACTACAAGATCACTATTGCAGATATCCGTGAAGAAAATGCAAAAAAAGCTATAGGTGGCAATGTTCGTGGGAAAACAGCTGCTCTCGATGTAAATGAATCGGAGCATCTGGGTCAATTAGTAAAAAATGCAGACCTGGTTGTCTCCTTACTGCCATATGCGCTACATGGACTGGTGGCAAAGCACTGTCTTAAAGAGGGCAAGCATATGGTGAACGCTTCTTATGTCTCGGATGAGATCAGAGCCCTGGATGAGCAGGCCAAGGCCAAGGGCATTTTAATTCTGTGTGAAATGGGTTTGGATCCCGGTATTGATCACATGTCAGCGATGCAGGTCATCCACTCAATCCAAGCCAGGGGCGGAAAAGTAACTGAATTTATATCGGTTTGTGGTGGTTTACCGGCTCCAGATGCCAATGATAACCCATTTGGCTACAAATTCTCCTGGAGTCCCAAGGGTGTGCTGTTGGCAGGGAAAAACTCTGCCAGGTATATCGAGGATAGTGAACCCAAAGAGATCAGTGCAGATGATTTATTCCACACGACGACATTGATGAATATCGATGGCCTCAACTTGGAGGCTTACCCAAACCGTGATTCCATTTCATACGAGGAGAATTATGGTTTACAGGATATCAATGTGCTCATGCGAGGAACATTGCGCTACGCGGGTTGGCACGAGTACATCCTCGCTTTAAAAGCTCTAAATTTATTGGAAGTGACGAAGCTTACTGCAGGTAAAAGAAGCTTTGCAGAACTTCTTGCAGAACTGAATGGATTCGATGTAGCGAATATTCTCATGGATGTCTCCAGTAAATTGAACATCCCGATCGATCACAATGTGATCAAGGCTCTGGAATGGCTGGGTCTTTTTGATAGCCGACCACAGACATTTGAAGCTACCACGCCTATCGATGCCCTGGCAAAATTGATGAGCCAAAAAATGGCCTATCAGCCAGGTGAACGTGATATGGTGGTGCTCCAACATCGATTTAAGGCAAGCTTTGCTGATCATGATGAAGAGATTCGTTCAACCCTTATTGACTATGGTGTTCCAAATGGAGATAGTTCCATGGCCCGCACTGTTTCATTGCCCCTTGCCATCGTGGTCAAACTTATCCTTGAAGGAAAAATCGATCTTACAGGCGTCCAAATTCCTGTTGATCCCGAGCTATATGAGCCAGTATTGGAAGCACTAAGCACCGTGGGAATCTCCTTCAAAGAAGAGCTTGTGAGACTCTAGAGAATGATGTATACAGAAATAATAACCAATTGTAGATTTAATAAATAGTAATGAGGTAGATATGGAATTTTTGAAAGAACTTGGGATTGAAGAATTTAATGCCGGAGCCTCTATTGGCGCTGGTGAATGGTTGGCAACTGGGGGAGATGACGTCCTGAAATCATATAACCCTGCAACGGGTGAGTTGATCGCAAGTGTTTACCAGTGTGATGTGGACTCCTACGAAAAAGTAGTTGCTGCCTCTGTTACCGCATTCAAGGAATGGCGACAGGTTCCAGCTCCAGTCCGCGGTGAATTGGTGAGGAAGATGGGTGTTGCCCTGAGAGAGAAGAAAGATGCCCTGGGTAGTCTGGTTTCCCTGGAAATGGGAAAGATCAAGCAGGAAGGTGATGGCGAAGTTCAGGAGATGATCGATATCGCAGACTTTGCTGTCGGTCAATCCCGAATGCTTTACGGAAGCACCATGCACTCAGAAAGATTCCAGCATAGAATGTATGATCAGTATCATCCACTCGGTGTTGTCGGTGTTATCTCAGCCTTTAATTTCCCTGTGGCCGTCTGGGCCTGGAACTCCTTTCTAGCGGCAATTGCTGGAGATATAACGATCTGGAAACCTTCCTCCAACGTTCCCCTCTGTGCGGTTGCTATACAGAAGATCTGTAATCAGGTGCTGGAAGAAAATGGCTACCAGGGTATCTTTAACATGGTAATCGGCCGTGGATCAACCATCGGTGAGCGTCTGATCAATGATAAACGAATCCCTCTGGTTTCCTTTACAGGCTCCACACCTATGGGTCGCCATGTTGGTGAAGTTGTCGCAAAACGTTTCGGAAATACCATTCTTGAATTGGGTGGCAACAATGCCATCATCATTGACGATACAGCTGACATGAATCTGGCTATCCCTGCTACAGTTTTTGGTGCCGTGGGAACGGCCGGACAACGCTGTACCTCAACGCGAAGAATCATCATCCAGGAAAATATCATGGATGATTTTGTCGAACGTCTTACAAAAGCCTATGGGCAGGTACGTATTGGCAACCCACTGGAAGAGGGAACTCTAATGGGCCCACTCGTGGATGCTGGTGCTGTTGAAGTCTTTGAGCAAGCCATGCGTGAGGTTCATGAAGTAGGCGGTAAAGTTGTCGCAGGCGGAAATGCCATAAGAGACAAGGACGGTTTTTTTGTTGAGCCCACCATTGTGATCGGAGAAAATCATTGGGAGATCATCCAGAAAGAGACCTTTGCACCAATTCTTTACATCATTCCCTTCAAAACCATCGAAGAAGCGATTGAGCTTCATAATGCGGTGCCCCAGGGTCTCTCATCTGCCATGTTTACCATGAATGTCCAACACGCTGAGACTTTTCTATCCCACATCGGCTCTGATTGTGGAATTGCCAACATTAACATCGGGACCTCTGGTGCTGAGATCGGTGGTGCTTTTGGTGGCGAGAAAGAAACTGGTGGTGGTCGCGAATCAGGTTCCGATGCATGGAAAGCCTATATGCGTCGCCAGACCAATACAATTAACTGGAGTAAAGATTTACCACTGGCCCAAGGGATCTCCTTCGATCTATAGAGTGGAGGGGCTCCTCTGGAGCGGACTCAATTAAATCGTGGATAAAGGGAAACTATATATCGTCTCTACACCTATTGGAAATCTGTCCGATTTTACTTTTCGCGCAGTAGAAACCCTTAGAAATGTTGAATTGATCGCTACCGAAGATACGCGGGTATCTGGTGTTCTTCTCAAGCATTATGATATTGAAACATCCATGTTGCCGTATCATGATCACAATAAGGTTCAGGTGACACCTGGTCTTCTAAGCAAACTAGAGGCTGGGGATGATATAGCTCTTATTACTGATGCAGGAACTCCTTTGGTCAGTGATCCAGGATTTTATTTGGTCAGGGCTGCAATTAAGGATAACATTGAAGTCGTTCCTATTCCAGGAGCATCAGCAATGTTAGCAGCACTGGTAGCAGCCGGCTTACCCTCCGATCGATTTACATTTGAAGGTTTTCTTCCGCGAAAGAAGGGGCGTCAGACCAGATTCAAATTGTTAGCTGAAGATACCAGAACCATTATTCTGTATGAATCTCCCCATCGGGTAGCCAAAACTCTCAAGGATATAGGAGAATACATGGGAGATAGGGAAGTCGTCATTGCCCGGGAAATAACCAAGAAATTTGAAGAATTTATCAGAGGAACCGTCTCAGAGATCAGGGAACAGTTGGATACACGTAGCATTAAAGGTGAGGTGGTTATCATGATAGGAGGGAACAAAAAGTGACATCTGAAAATACTTTTGAATATGCCCGGGACGATTTCAACTATCCCAGATTTATTCAGAACCTGTTGAAAAAAGTCTTAAATATTGTTATCGCCAAGGTGCAAGACACCAAAATGCAGCCTACTACCTTAAGTAAAATAAAGGCAAGTATGCTTGTAGGTTCGATACTGTCATTATTTATGGGATTTTACCTCTTATCGTCCCTATTTATCGCTATCTGGCTATTTCTGGATCAGGTGCAATTGCATCTATTTGTAGATCGCAAAGTGCCTGCCAGTCGTTTCAAGCACCTGATAGAAGAGATACCGCTTATTCTGGGTCTTGCCTTCCACATGTGGTTTGAAGGACATATATGGACCGGTTTGGCCGCTATTGGGGGTATATCTGGACTGTACTTGCTAACCAACCTGCAGATGAAATATGATTTGATGGCTATCAATATTCCTAAGCTCTACTTTTTACGTTGGGATAGAATGGGCATTATCTTCCTGTTTACCCTACTTGGAGCCTGGCCAGGGGAACGCGCCTATTTATTCGTTGTACTCCTGAGTTGGTTTTTATTAGCTTTAAGCTACTATGACTATATCTGGATTTTGATTCAGCTTGCAAAAAAGAAAAAATGAAAAACGATAAGCCACTATTTATCAGTTTTGAAGGCATTGATGGGTCCGGTAAATCGACCCAATGTCAGATGCTTTACCATGAACTTTTGGATAAGGGCTATGCCGTACACCTTTTTCGCGAACCGGGTGGAACAAGAATATCGGAAAAGATCAGGAATATACTATTAGACAAAAACAATTCTGAGATGAGCCCCATCACTGAAATGTTACTCTACTTTGCCAGTCGAAATCAATTGATCGTGGAAAAAGTGATCCCTGCGCTTACCAGAGGGGAGATTGTCTTACTGGATCGCTTTGTGGATAGTACTATTGCCTATCAGGGCTATGGTCGGGATCTTTCTCTTCAGGATATTTCCAAAGTAGCTGAGGTTGCCATAGGTAATGTACATCCAGATCTTACGATTCTGGTGGATACGCCTCTCGAGACTGCAGAAGATAGAATGGATAAACGGGAGTTAGATCGTCTTGAAGCCGAGAATGCTGAATTTAAGCAGAGGACCCGGGAAGGTTATTTGGAATTAGCCCGAAATGAACCCGAACGCTTTATGGTGCTGGATGGTCGTCAAAGTGTAGACTTACTTAAGCAGGAAGTGAGTTCAATGGTTTCAGAGCTTCTAAATCCATGAGATTTGAATTAAGTCATAAATCGTTAGTCGCTTTACTCATAAGTCTATCACTAGCTTCAGCCCTATTGGCACAAACTCATTCGAGTTCTTCACAAGGTGAAGCAGCCATTGACCAAGTCTATCAAACCATTTTGGACCGCTATGTAGCTGAAATAGATCCAAAGAAACTTTCAGACGCAGCCATCAAGGGTATGCTGGATGAATTAGATCCTTACTCACAGCACATCTACAATGATAATTCGCGCAGACTGGATGATATTACCAGAGGTGAATACGGGGGTATTGGTATTCATCTTGGAAAATTGAATGATTCTCTGATTGTCATTTCACCAATGGATGGCACACCCGCTCACCGGCAAGGTATCAGGTCCGGTGACAGGATCGTGAAAATTGACTCCCTGTGGACCAAAGATCTCAATTTTGATGAAGCATCTCAATTGATTCGAGGGAAACAAGGGACCATAGTGCAAATCCTTATTAAACGCAGAGGCGAGAATGAGCCAATCGTGTTTGATCTGGAACGGGAACTGATTAAGGTCCCTGATATTTCCTATTCAGGTATTTTGCGTGATAAGACAGGCTATGTCCGACTATCAAATTTTTCTAAGTATTCCTCGGAAGACCTTGAAAAAGCAGTCCGAAAATTAAATAAAACGCAATTGAGCGCTCTCATCTTGGATTTAAGGGGAAATCCAGGTGGCTTATTGAGCTCTGCGCTTATGAGTGCAGATCTATTTATTGATGAGGATGAACTCCTTCTGGAAACCCGCGGGAGGGTGCAGCAATCAAATAAGAAATATCATTCTCGTCGAAAGGCGATTGTGAATAGGGACCTGCCCATTGGTATCTTGGTAGATGGCGGGTCTGCGTCTGCTTCAGAGATTCTTTCCGGCGTCCTTCAAGATTATGATCGAGCCGTTGTCATTGGTGAGTCCACCTATGGCAAGGGTTTAGTACAGACTGTAACACATTTATCGTCTGAGACACGCCTAAAGCTGACAACGGCCAAATATTATCTCCCAAGCGGTCGTTTAATTCAAAAACGTGAGATCGCGAAAAATATCATCTATGAGGATCTCCCTGAATCTGGTGAGACCTCATTTTACTCCGACAATAATAGACAGTTTGGTGCTGGGGGCGGTGTTGAACCGGATCTGGAAGTTGAAAACTTGAGCCTTAGCGATCTGGAGAGAGAACTGTGGCGCAAAAGGCTATTTTATAAATATGCTCTGGACTATCGCGCCCTCCATCCCGAGCTTATTTTACCGATCGAATTGGAAGATGCTCAGATTGATAGCTTCTACCAGTGGATGGTCGACAATAATTCCTTTCCAGAGACAAAACTTCAACGCTGGATCAAGAAGAGTAATGGTTTAGTCGATTCTAGCAGCACCATTCTACCTGAATTAGAAAATTTGTTCGCTCAATTATCGGAGTTGGAACTCGTTCGTCAACGGGAAGAAATGAAGGCGAATAGAATCCAGATCTTAAGTGGTTTGGAAACTGAAATTGCCAGTGTTGTAGGGGGTAACGGAGCACGTGTGGCAGCCTCTCTGAAACATGATCCTGTTGTCCAAAGGGCAATCGACCTGTTGACCTCAAGCACTGAGGTCAATGAGATATTGGCCGGTACTCCGGCCTCTTCTGAATTCTAAGCTTCTTCCTTTATCTTTAGAGACAAAGTCAAAGACACCTGAGCGAGAATTTCATCGCCATATTTGTCTGGGGCAATAACTGAAATATTGAGCGATTCGTGTTGTCGTTCTCCTGTCGCTTTCACCTTTTGGATAAGCTCAGATATTCGCTGACCATCTTCGCAAATAAATCGGGCATCTCCGTCCACGCGCTTGAGGAAATCTGCCTGAACATCCTTGAATACGAGGCTGAGTCGCAAATCGCTTCTGGAAATCAATTCCATAGCCAAAAGACCTGCAGCCAGGTCTGCCCCTAAAATTAAGGTTCCAATATACATACTCTTCAGGTGATTCATGGTCCGTCTTCTAAGCGGGATACCAATCTCGCAACGTTGCTCACTTAGCTCATGGACATGCGGGCGAGCAAACAGGATCATAGGGATTTTGGTTAGTCCAAAATAGCGAATGAGCGTCGTTTTTTTCCAATTGATCATGAGAATTCCCCCACTTATTAAGAATAACTAAGCACGCGTAGTTATGTTATTTAGCAATTTGTTGATCATATCTAAAAGGTCAGCGCGTCTAAAAGGTTTTGTAATGAATTCATTGCAGCCTACTTCTATACATCTATCTCTATCTGAGGTAAATGCATGAGCTGTGAGGGCGATAATGGGCATTGAGTTATATATTGTCTTGCTCCGAACAAAGCGTGCGAGATCCAATCCATCTTCATCTCCCCGGAGAGAAAGGTCAAGCAGAATAAGATCTATTTTATTAGACCCGAGTTTTTCTTTGGCTTCAAAAACGGATTCGGCAAATGATAGATCAAATTCTTTACGCAGGGTCAATTCTGCTAATTTCCGGGAATTTGGATCATCCTCAACAATGAGTATGCTTGATTTCGAATCAGGTGCAGATTCATGGATTTCATGCGGAGGCTTGATAATATTCGTATTGGGATCGATCTCGAAAATGGAGGAATCCGAATTAACGGGGAAGGTGATAAGAAAGGTTGTGCCCACTTCCTGTTCACTGACCAACTCAAGATCACCCTTTATAAGTTTCAAGTATCGATGAGCCAGCGCCAGGCCAAGTCCAACACCTTGAAAATGCTTCGTGTAGCCTGTACTTTCTTGGGAAAAGGCGTTAAACATTTGATCCTGATATTCCTTCGACATCCCAATGCCAGTGTCTTGAACTCGAACTTTTACCGATTCGGCGGTGATTTCGGTATCAACCTTCACAGAGCCTTCATTTGTGTATTTAATGGCATTATCCACCAGGTTTGATATTGCCTGTGTGGCACAGTAGGCGTCTGCAGGAATCTGAAGTTCCTCATCAGGAATTATAATTTGCAGGTCAAGATTCTTCTCTCTGGCATTCGCCTCAAAATTATTTGAGATCTCTTTTAGAATATGTGAAAGATCAATGGTTTCGATCTTTAGAGTGAAGGTTCCGGATTCAATTTGAGAAATATCCAGAATCTCATGCACGGTTTGCCACAAGCGCTTGCCACTGGCACGAATGATATCAAAATAGGATTTGAGTTCAGTATCGTAGGTGTTTTTAACTTCTTCCTCAATGAGTTCGGTAAAACCGAGAATCGAATTCAGGGGAGTTCTTATCTCGTGACTCATATTGGCGAGAAAGAGAGTTTTTACTTGCTCATTCTTCACTGCTATCTTTTTAGCGGCAATGAGTTCAGTTTCGGTATTTTTGAGGGTGGTGATATCTGTACCATAAAAATGGAGTAAATTTTGGTTTTCGAGAAAGAATCCAGACCAAAGGAGATAAAAACCATCCAGTGATACTTCCCGGGAGGGGATAATGGTTTTTTCTTCCAATGCATTGCTAATATCATCTTTAAAAGCTGAAGGAAGGATCTGGGCAACCTGTGACATATCCAGGTTCATCCTGTCCAGAAGCTGAATACCTGCCGGGTTGATATAACTGGGCACGCCTTTTAGATCGACTTCAACGACTGGCATTGGATTAGTCATGGGGAAAAATGAAAGGCGTTCAATCTCCTGTTGAGCTTGGTGTCGCTCACTGATATCCCTTACCGTGCCCTGGGCACCAATGATCTCTCCATCTCTGTAAATGGGGCTCCCATTGATCTCCATCGGTGTGATAGTCCCTGAAACGTCCTTCTGGGTGATGGGGAGGTTCCGGACACTCTTCCCCTCACTGATCATTTTCAGGGCATTGACAATCTTTGTCGCCTGGCTCTTAAGGGTGAAGGAGTCAAAGTGCTTTCCAATGAGCAATCTGGGATCGATACCAAAAATTGTTTTTACATTTGAACTGATATAACTGATGAAGCCATTGAGCGTGATTTGAAAGGTAATATCAATTGAGGATTCGGCCAAACGCCGGTATTTCTCCTCACTGCTCATAATATTCTCAAGTTGGGACTTAATTGACAAATATGGAGCTAAGATCTCACAGAAGGAGGCTAGACTGGGAAAAATCTCTCGTATTGTGTTAAGGCTGGAATCAGTATCACCTGAAAAAAGAATTGCTCCAATGGATTTATCAGCGCTGCGGATTGGGCAGCCTGCCCATAGCTTTGGTACGGAATCCACGAGCGATTCATCTTGACAATATCCCCGATAATCATCCTCTGAGACCTGCAAGGGCTTTCCTTGCTGGAGTGTTGCCAGCAATGGAGAATTAATGTCATGAAAAGCCTGGGGTTTACTGCTTTCATTAAGATTGGTAGCAAAAGGAAAGGTGATGATACCCTTGTGTGCATCAAAGATGACCATGGCCATTTGGTCGATTGAGCTCGAACCCAAGAGCAGATTTAATGCCTGTTCTGCAAACGCAGATAGCGTTGGAGTGGAATTTAAGAGCTCTGCAAAATTCGAATGAAGCGAAGATGCATCGCCCGCTGTGTAGTGTCCTTCTGTCATGTATCCTAGTCTCTCATTAACTCTTACCACAATCTAAGTGAGATATAGTCAAAAGATGCAATAATATGAAGCGGAACCCCTATAAATACTGAGAAATCTTCGAATTTTGATTTGTGTCACTACTTGATCGGCTGAACCCCTCGACGATAAATAAAGAAGTAGTAATAAATCGATCCTGTGCTGGTTAATCCGAGGCCAATAAGTGACGGAATGAGGGTCGTCATTAATGTGACCACAAAGAAGGCTGCGTAGATCACCATAACGATAATGAGACTCCAGGGGTAGAGCCAGGCTTTGTAGGGTCGATGCACATCAGGGTATTTCTTTCTGATAAAATAAATAGCTCCGAAGACCATGAGATTGAAAACGGTACTGGTTGCTGAGAAAAAGTCAATGATAGTCTCATAGGAATTTGCTGCAGACACGGCAAAGGTTAATAGTACTGTAGCCCAGAGACCTTGTCCAATCAAAGCATTGTTCGGGGTTTTATGTTTTTTACTGAGAACAGCAAATTTTTTAAAAAACATGCCATCTCTCGCCATTGCCTGCAAGGCTCTGGCTTTACATAGGATTTGTGTACTCACATTTCCAAACGTATTCAGCATGACCGCCAGAGAAATGAGGATGCCTCCCGTGGCTCCCAGGGCCACTTTCATGGCATCAGTGGCGACCCATTTGGATTCAGATATTTGAGCTGGCGTTAACTGGAAGAGGTAGGCCGAGTTTGCCCCAAGATACAACACCATGACACCTGCGATGCCGATAAACAGCGAGAGGGGTAGATTCCGGCGTGGATTTTTTACTTCCTCGGCGATATAGGTTGCCCCTTCCCAGCCACTGAAGGCGAAAAAAGCATATCGCAAGGCTGCACCAACGGCCAGGAAAGTTGATCCAGTGAAAGCGTCAGGCAAGAGGGGATTGGCAAAGTTGGACAGAGAACCGGTGGACCAACTCGTAAAACTCACGCCAATGATCCCACCAACGGCGATGACCTTTACAGCACCGAAAAAGTTCTGAATCTTGCCACTCAACTGGACGCCAAATAGATTGACGACGGTGAGCAACCAGATGGTAACAAGGGCGATAAAATAGAGGGTGATTTGTCCAAATGCCTGACCGAAGGCAATGATCCAGAGCGCTTTTAAATATTCACCAAAGATCAAGGCCACGGCGGCAATGGAAGCTGTCTCAGAGACAAAGAACATGGCCCAGCCGCGCAGAAAAGCCCAAAAGGGGTGATACGCCATCTTCAAGTAGACATAGGGTCCACCGGATCGAGGCATCATAGCAGCTAATTCTGCATAGACAACGGCTCCAAATATGGTGACAATACCACCAAGTACCCAAACCAGACCAAATAGAGAGGTACACCCGACCAGTGCCATGATAGGAGCTGGTGTACGGAAAATACCGGAACCAATGATACGGCTAATGACAATAGACACAGCCTCGATCAGACCCAGATCCCGTTTGTATTCGGTGGAATCGCCAAAATCTCTCATCTTACTCAGGTCATGGTTTGTCACGGAATTCTCCTGCAATTGGATTAAAGACGTAATTAATTTGATTTTGGGTGTGAAACAAGGGTGGATATGCTCTTTCTAAAATATGTGGGGAAACGAATGCAAGTTTCGTCGGGAACTTATATAAGCAACGAATAATAAATAATAAAGTATCACTTTAGATTAAGTCAACAATATCTTGATGTGCAGCAATATAAGAGCATTATGCAATGACAATTGACTTGATGTTTACAAACTCGCGAATACCAAAATGGGATAATTCGCGGCCATACCCTGAGCGTTTTATCCCACCAAACGGCATGCGTGGATCTGATACTGTCATCCCATTCACGAAGACTGCACCGCTCTCAATGCGCCTGGCCAGTTTCTCACCTTGCTCAAGGTCTTGGGTCCAGAGAGAAGCGCCCAGTCCAAAATCGGAATCGTTGGCCACTCTGATGGCCTCTTCAGCATTCTTCACCGGGATAATGGCGGAGACCGGACCAAATGTCTCTTCGTGATATAGACTCATACCTGGTTTTACATTTGTAACTACGGTTGCTCCGTAAAAGGCACCGGGACCCTCTACAATACTGCCGCCCAGTAACAGGCGGGCACCCTTTGCCAGGGAAGATTGAACCTGCTCGTGTAGCTCTTCACGAAGATCTGTGCGAGCCATGGGACCAATATCTGTATTTTCATCCAGGGGATCGCCCATGACCATATCAGACATGAATTGGGATTGCTTCTCTTCAAACGCTTTGAGTCTTGATTCTACAACAATAAAACGCTTGGCGGCGATGCAGCTTTGACCTGTATTGATCATGCGTGCTTGCGCCGCTATTTTTGCGCAAAGATCAATGTCTGCATCATCCAGGACTATAAATGGATCTGATCCACCTAACTCCAGGACGCTCTTTTTCAACTCTCGCCCTGCGATTGACGCTACTTCTGAACCAGCGGCTTCACTGCCAGTAAGCGTTACAGCACGAACATGATTATTTTTGATGATACTTTCAACATCAGAGCCTGGAATCATAAGGGTTCGAAAGAGATGTTCAGGAAAACCTGCTTTTAGGAAGATGTCTTCGATTGCCAGAGCACATCCTGGGACATTGGATGCATGCTTTAGCAGACCAGCATTCCCAGCCATGAGAGCAGGAGCTGCGAATCTAAAAACCTGCCAAAACGGAAAATTCCAGGGCATTACAGCCAATACGATACCGATCGGTTCGAAACTGATAAAGCTTTTCGTGGATTCAGTCTGGACAATTTCATCGGCAAGAAAGGATTCGCCGTTTTTGGCATAGTATTCACAAACCAGGGCGCATTTTTCAATCTCTGCTCGAGATTCTCCAATGATCTTTCCCATTTCCAGACTCATGAGTCTGGCGTATTCCTCTTTACCTGATCTGAGTACCATAGCGGTTTCAAGCAGGAGGTGTTTGCGAGATTCAATATCCGTATCACGCCAGGAGAGCCAGGCTTTTTGGGACTTTTCTATGATAGATTTTGTTTCTGCCAAAGTGTGAGTAGGGTAGTCCCTGATCAGAGTTCCGGTAGCTGGATTGAGTGCACGCATAGAAAATTCCCCTCGATATTTAGAAAAATATTTATCGCAAAATATAGAAGGTACAGTTCAAAAAAACCAGAGCTCTGGTTTGGATGTTGTATTAATTGTCGCGGTGAGTTTAAGGTATGGCAGAAACCATAGACCCGTCTCCACCCTTCAAAAGATGTATGAGAACCCGTCATAATCATGCTATTGGCTGCATGTATAGCTACTGTTTCGCCTAGGCATTGGACGCACTTTTCAGATAAAGGCACCGTTTGATAAAAATCACCTGTAGCCTCTCAATGTGACAAAGCTCATGCGAGCATTTAATTAAATCTAATATTAACAAATATATAAGTCTGTGTGATATATAGCATATTGTCATGCATTTCTAAAATCAATTCATTGTAATGCAATAAGTTAGTAACGGTTACTGATAATTGGCATCAAAGCCTTGAACGGAAACATGATAAAGGGTAGAGGCTGTAAAAGTAAAATGAAGACGGCAAGAGAAAAAATGAGGAAGATATTTGAGATGCAGTGGAAACCACTGTTTCTGCTTATCATTTTCTTTGCGCTGAATAACTCTGCTTTTTCTGCCGCTGCTACAGTAACCGTAACTGGTGCCTCATTATCTCCTAGCGCTGCTAACCCCGGTGATACTGAAAAGGGTCTGCTATATATGGATATTAGCGTGACTAAGAATACAGCTACTTTTACTGGTGTCACGATCAATAGGACGGGGACTGGTACTGACGCAGATATTGCTTCAGTAGAGGTGTGGCGAGATGATGGTGACAATACCTGGGAAGGGACTGGGCAAGATACACAGATCGGCTCGGGTACCTTTAGTGGTGGCTCGGTAACCATTTCAGGACTTTCTGAAGCTCTCACCACAACGGCGGTTCGATTTTATGTTGTGTTTGACATTGCAGCTACACTCTCATCACCTACAGCTACAGGTGGTGCCTCAGTTTTAAATGGTGGAATTACTGCTTCTAAAACGGTGACTGCTTTCACAGCCATCAGCTCAGGTGACATCAGTCTTCCCGTCGAGCTGGGAAGCTGGACAGCAACTTCCACCACCGGTTCTGTTGAACTGGTTTGGATGACTGAATCCGAAGTTGAGAACCAGGGCTTCATCATTGAGCGTATAGCTGACGGTGATGCATTCTACACCGAGATCGCATCCTTTGTTTCTCATCCAGAACTTTTAGGACAGGGATCCACTACACAGCGCAGTTTTTATTCCTTCACGGATTACAATGTGAATGTGGGAGAGACCTACACCTACCGTCTGGCTGATGTGGACTATGTCAGCAATATCACCTATCATGATGATGTCAACGTCACTGTAAGAGACGAAGCTGACACTCAGCTCCCTGAGACCATGAGTCTGAATGATGCTTACCCAAACCCTTTCAATCCTCTGGTAAATCTGGGATTCAAGCTGGAAAACTCAACTGAGTTAGAATTGAATATCTACGATGTACGTGGCAGCTTGATACAGACCATTACTCAAGGCTTCTACAACTCTGGCAATTATACATTCCAGTGGGATGGGATGAGTACTCAGGGTGAGTTTGTGAGCTCAGGTGTTTATCTGCTTCGATTGACTTCAGGCAGTGATCAGCAGATCCAACGGATTACACTTCTTAGATAATACTACAGGCTGGACTAAAATCTAATCCACCAGGTAGGTGTCGAACTCCCGATTAATACCCTTCATCTCGACATTGCCGTGAAGTGTGCACTTACCATGATCTTTGATCATCTCCTGGGTGGTCTCAGAGATTAAAATTCGATCCTTGGGTGCATTGCTCTCAAGTCTTGATGCGACATTAACTTCTTTTCCAATAATGGTATAATCCATTCGATCCTTGGATCCAAAATTACCAATCGTACACATTCCTGTGGTAATCCCCACCCTGATACTAATCCCCATCTCATTGGCGGACTGAATCATGGCGTTAGCCATCTTGATACAATTGAGAGCATCTTCTTCAATCCCTTTCGACTTTGGATCGCCAAAAAAGATCATCAATGCATCACCAATGAATTTGTCAAGCGTTCCACCATACTCCAAAGTGATCTCGGCCATCCGATCAAGGTAGGCATTCAACCAGTTGGTAAGCTCATGATGATTCATACCTTCGGCAGTTGAAGTGAATCCGACAATGTCGGTAAAACAGATTGTAAGTACTTTTCTATAGGACTCGATCCTCACATCCCTCTCACCCCTAAAGATGGAATCATAGACTGAAGGTGATAGATATTTTCCCAGCTTATGAGACATTCTTATGCGATCTTCCAGGGCTGCTTTCAGAGAAAGATGAGTCTCTACGCGGGCCTGGAGTTCAGGAGCATTAAAGGGTTTTATCACATAATCGACACCACCAGCTTTAAAGCCCTTTGCAATGCTATCTTCAGTTCCTTCTCCTGTTACAAAAATAATAGGGATGCTCTTGGTGGCGTCATTAGCCTGGAGCTCACGCGCCACGTCAAAGCCATCCATCCCTGGCATCATAACGTCCAGAAGGATGAGGTCAGGATGGGGTTTTGCTTGTGCAATCTTTAACGCAAGCATTCCATTATTTGCAGTTTTTACATTATAATCTGTTCCCAGAATAGTACTAATCGCATCGGTATTTTCGATAGAATCGTCCACGACCAACACCGTAGCTACGCCAGAAACTTTATCTTCAAGAATATACTTACTGGCACCCGAGATTATCTCATCATCATCGGCAAAACGGACTCGGGCACCCTTGCCTTCTGTATCCGCTTCCTCGTGAATCTCTGCCCGCAGATATTCATTTTTTTGAATAGGTATCAATATCTTGAGAGTTGTCCCCTTTCCAGGTTCACTCTCAGGCTCGATCTGAGCTTGCATATCTTTGATCATACTATGCCCTAGCCACAAGCCAGATTGCTCTCCCTCGTCAACATCCTCTGATGTGACAAAGGGATCAAAGATCTGTTCTAGCGTCTCAACATCAAAGCCAGGTCCCGCAACACTCAATACTAACTCAATAACTTTATTGCCCGTTGTGACAGATTCTTCCGGTCTTGTTGCTATCTGGGCTTCTATTTCCTGCAAGCTCACTGAGAGCACTCCGCCTGCCTCCGTCATGGCACGAGAGGCATTGGTACAGAGATTAACAAATCCCTGGTGGAGCTGCGTTGGATCACAGAGGACTGCTCTACAATTTGTATCAATATTATCAATGATCTCTAACCGGCCTTGTGTAGCCGCACGGGTCAGTTTTAGAGCATCCTTTAACAAGTACTGGATCAAGGTGGGCTGTAAATCAGTCGTTTCTTTTCGGCTGAATGCATGAAACTGATTGACCAACACCCTGGCCTGGTCACCGGCATTGATGATATGCTGGAAATATTGATGTAATTTTTTATTTTCAGGTAACTGATTCTTAACAAGACCCGAATACAAAAATAGCCCCTGAAGAACATTGGTGAAATCGTGGGCAATACCACCGACCATGGCACGTACAGCTTCCAGTTTTGCTCTCTGTTCATGTACCTTCTGCTCCAAGTCCAAATTCACACGGCTTATGGTCAGCTGTGTTTTCACACGGGCGTGAACGACTGGTGGACTCACCGGCTTGGTTATAAAGTCAGCTGCTCCGACCTTAAAACCATGGGTCTCATCCTGTTTCATATCTTTTGCTGTCACAAAGATTACCGGAATGTTCGAAGTCGAATCGTCAGCCTTGAACTTCCTGCACAATTCATATCCACTCGTGCCTGTCATGTCAGTGTCCAGTAAGATCAGGTCAGGTGGAACAGCACTTTTGGCAAGTTCCATGGCAAGCTCACCATTTCTTGCTGTCTGAAGTTTGTAAGTTTCTTTCAGAATACGAACGAGGATATCCGTGTTTTCCGGTGATTCATCCACAATCATTACGGTGGCTTTAAATTGCTTCATCACGCGTTTTCTCCTGGGGTTGGATGAGTGATTTGATCTTCCTCGGTCTGTTGACGTATTTCAATTAAGTTTCATTCCTAAAATATGATAATTGCCAGTGATTAAGTCATGATCCTTTGAGCTTGGTGGATCAACGCCAGTTAAAAATATCCTCACTGAATTTCACGTGTAGAGAAATATAAAGATTGTTAATCTCGTAATTATTGAATGCAAAATCTTCATCATCGAACTGGCTAAAGATATAGCCCAGACCTGCCTGCATGTTCGTTTTCAGAAGATAGTTTGTCTCCATGGCGATACCCGTACTGCTCTGATTAAGGGCTTGCAAGGTCAGATATCGAATATCCATGGCTGTACTCCATTTTAAATTCCAGGCGTATTCAGGACGGAGACTGATGAAAATGGTATTGGTTCTATCGCTGTAGACATCACCTTCTTCATCCAGAATACTACGCTGGGCTATTCGGGCCCCCATCCCAAAGCGGCTGAGTGGTTGCCAATAGAGATGCATGGAAGCTATCAGGCGCTGCTGATTCAGTATCGGTGTACTGTGGGTATTCTCTTCTGAAATAAAGGCCAATTTAGCCAGGATATTGATGACATCATTTCCCTCGGGTCTATACGCAAGACCAGCCTGATAATTCACTCGGGTAACTTTACCTGCCAGTGCTGCCTTGTAGCTATTCTCAAAATGATCAAGCCTGGTGATAATGCCAAAGCCAGCCAGAATTCTTGCATCTCCACCCAGACTACTGACTCGGGTTTGACTCATTTTATCATCTCGTTGTTCAAGCTTGGCCACGAGCTTCCACGGTGCATCAGGAAGATATTCAGCTGCCAGAGCCAGAGACTGGTGATCCGGAGTGATGACTTCGAATGAATCAATAGACGCGGCATTTTCATAGGCGATGTTCAGGGCGATATCATCATTGATCTGCCACTTATTATTCAATCCGATACTGGCGCGGCTGCGTGCATCTGAACTGATTCCGCTGATCTCGTACTTTCCGGTGAGTTGGGTATGCTCGGTGATCTTAGAATCGATCCCAATAATGTTCTGATGCGTGTTCTCACTTTCCGGGGTGATGCGATAATTCCAGCTTAAACTCAAATTTTTAGCGATGAGATAGCTTAGACCTATACTTGTATTACTGGGCTTAGTCGTGCTCTCTTTGGAGATATTTTGATAGTGTGCCAGGGAGCCCGTGAGCTTCTCGTTAAGTTTCAGGTTGATGTTTGCATTGAGTGAATGTGCCAGTTGAATTGCCATGCTGTCAGGTGTGCTGGTACTTCGCTGTCTCTGGGCATTTTCATACCCTACTCGGAGACCGTTCTCAGCCATTTTACCCAACTGATATTGCGTACTGAAAACCTGGTTTTCCAGGTCTCCGGAGCTGCTTGAGCTGGATTCCTGGCGATAGTATTCAGAAAGCACTTCCCCTCTTTTCTTGAGGGTGTACTTGCCTTTCATTCCGTATTTCTCAGATCCTCCTTCAAAGGATCTTCCTATTTGTGAATTGTTCAGGAAGGTTCCATCTACAGATCTGTAATAAGCTTTTACGGATGTTTTCATATCAGGAGAATACAGGATTTCACCACTGAAAGCCTGACCCAGTGTTGAACTATCCGCCAGGACAGGATCACTGGATTGAGCTATTTCTCCCTTCAGGGTCAACTGTTCACTAAGAGCCAATTTGGCATCAAGACCATAGAGGTAGTAATTGGAACTCGCTTTTTCTTCGCTAATAAGGGTAGCTCCAATTTGAAGATTTTCCTTAAATACACCCTTATATCGCAGACCACCAGCCAGGGATTTATTGCTCAGGGATTGATGCTCATAGGACACAACGATAAAAACAGGATTTCCATTGGCATCCACACCGGGAACCGCCTGCTTAAACATCAGGGTGCCATCGACATAGTTTACATCATAGTCATGGAAACGGGTCTGTTCCTTGAGACTTAAAATAGTTTCACTGTGATATCGATCCCGAACAAGAAGCATGATCTTTTCGGAAAACCTGGTAATATTTCCACCTTGAAAATAGTAGTATCCACTGATTCCCTGGCCCCGGATTTCTTCCTGAACGACCTCCCTGTCAGTGAGTGAAGCAAAACCTAAAATATGGTGATCACGCTGCTGCCAATTGGCCAACATGCCATTAAAGGTTCGATTGTAGGCCGTGAATTCATTCTCTGTCAATCCTGTGTTATAATCACCATACAACACGTATGATTCGTTTTTCTCCAGTTTTGCATACAGCTTGGAGCGCGTCTGTGCATCGTATACAAGGGTACTTGCATCACCATAGAGTGGATAAGGATCATCTGGATCAACATCAGCAAACAATTGATCCATATACCCTCTGTCAGTATCAAAAGAAGCTGTGAGGTGATAACCCGGTCGAACTGCCCCTTTTGCATAAAATGCAGTCCTTCCGCCGAGCTGGGCATGATCGCCAATCGTAGTTGTGTTCCTCTCGTAGAGCCCCAGGGATGAGAGCCCTGGCCCTTTTTGATCTGGGTTCTGAGTACCAAGAGTTGCATTCATAGTTCCCAGCATTACGAAAGGCTCTGAACTCGTTGTGAACATGACAGGTATTATCTCCACGAAGCCATTGACTTCAATTTTAAGTGTCGCGCGCGTGGCTACCTCAGGTGCTTTGATATTTATTTCACAAACCCCCGACTTAATTGGGGATTGAAAACCGGGGGATAAAGTATCAAGATCTTGCCCCACGATCTCTCCATCACTGATGTCAGCACGAAAGACAAGCAATTTATCAAGTAGATATTCCCATTCATCTTGTACCTGGAAGCGAAGGGTTTCAATTTTGTCTGTGCCAGCCTCTATTTCGATGTTTGAATTTTCAGCTATGATGCGCTGGACGGGACCTAATACGTGAATACTTCTTTTTGTTTCAAATTCTTGACCCAGTGTACCCATTGTTTTGACAGATAAAACAACAGGTCCAGCAGGGACTTCAATATTGATAAATTCTACAATATCATCGATACGAAAAGTATCTGTGGCTGCTTCGACCCCATTTACCAGAAGGACAACCGGAAGCCCTCTACGACCCAGAGCCGAAACGGAGATATGGTTCACCTCGCTGGTTGAATTTTCAAAAGGGGCCAAAATGACTGATTGTGCATGTAGCTCCACCAACATGAACAGGAGTAGAAAAGACTGGATGAAATATCGGCAGATCTGATTCATAGTGACTAGTCTTTTCCGGCGGCAGTTAAGAATGCCCACGCTTTGTTATCTTTCCCTGTTGTCTCAGCCATTGTTAGTTGAGGTAATTCAAAATTGATCATCAGTGTATCTGATTCAGTTGCTTCTGGTTCAATTTCTATTTCGAATGAATTATCTGTGGAAGTGTTTGGTTCATGCTCTAGCCAGGTGTCGAAATAGACCCGATTCTCCTGATTGAAGCGAAATGAATCAAACTGATCTCCTATTCTCAGAGTTGAATCCGGGCCAGATAGGGAATCAGGTGTATTGAGGGTTGATTCAAGGGAGTCAGGGCTTGTGCTGATGACCGAGTCCTCTTTCCCGGCTGCTTGTTTGACCAATGGAAGGACTAGGTCAAGATTGCCCTTCAGCTCTATCATATACTCAAAATCTTGAATTTTGATTAGCGTCGTATCCAGGCCAAGCATGAGAGATGTGGGAAAGCTCAGCGGATCGAGACGCAGGGTATGCGAACCATGGGCGACATGGGAAAAGACAAACTGACCTGTTCTATCGATACCCACACGAATTGAATCGTCCAATGTCAGTATCCCAGCAGACTGAACAAGTTCACTCTCCTCGATCTGGAAATTGCGATTTTCATCGTGAAAGAGAATACCCCTAATATTTGATTCCGGTCTTATTCTGTGGACACTAAAATTCACTCGAGTCATCCCACCAGCTTTCACCCACATGATTTTACTACGCACATCATTGAGCTGATCAGGGGAGTCCAGGATCAATTCAAGGTCCGTTGGCAAGGTCGCCTGATTCACCCGGATGGCGTGCATGCCGCCGGATATATCAGGTATTGAATATTTACCAAACTCATCGGTAGTTACTCGAATACCGGTTTCGGTGAACAACTCGATACTCTTCAGAGTCTGCTCGCTTTTGTCGTGTCGTCCATTTGCATTCTCATCTACGAATATCTTGCCGATAATGAGCCCACGATCACTAAACAATCCCTGCTTCACCATAACACTGGCTTCAGCAAGATTGGAGATAACTTGAAAACCACTAGCGGTTCTGGCGCTCGCCTGTACCTGATTAACTCGTGCTCCGGCCTGTGCGTCCAGACCACAAATTACTCTATATTTCAACTCTAAACTTTGACCTGCTTCAAGTGTGTCCGCCATAAGCCAGGTGAGCTCAGCTCTCCGGTTTGTTGCGGGATGTACTTGAGGATCTTCATACTGCGAATTTTCCCATCTACTGCTGGAGGTTCTGTAGCTGAACCCACGCGGCAAGACATCAACAAAACTAAGATCATAAGCACTTTCTAGCGTGCTGGTATTCTGGATTTGTACCGTATAAGTGAGGACGTCTCCCGTCTCTACAACCCTTCTATTGACGCGTTTGGTCAGTTTGAGAAAAGGATGAATGATAAGGGTTTTAGCCATACTGCGACGATCTCTGGTACTAAATGTTGAATCCAGACCATTGGTGATCATCGCCTTGTTCTCCAGTGTGCCTGATGACATTGGATCATGGGCATTGATCCGTGTTTTGAGATTCATTTCGTGCTCTTCACCGGCATGTAGACCAAGGGTATGGAAGTGGATGGTATTAGTGATTCGATCATAATAATCAAAGCTAATACCAGAACCTGTTCCCTGATTCTCATTAAGATATTCAAGTCCCGGGGGCAGATAGTCTATCAGTGATATGCTATCGCTGATATTCATCTGGTTTGATCCAAAGCGAATACGATAGGCCAGAGTGTCACCGATGCTGGCTTCGGTCTGATCCACCGTTTTATAAAGGTAAAAAGGGGCCTGTCTGATGGCAATATTGGCATTGACCACAAAAACACCATCTGATTTGAAATCTATGTCCAGAGTGCCATCACTATAGGAATGTACGCCATGATAATTGAGTTCCATTTTGTATTCGCCGGTACTCAGGTTATCGAAGGAGTAAGCGCCGCTGGAATCAGTAAAAGCTGTATCAGAAAAACTTGCCTCACTGACTTTTCCTAAATTACTATCATCAGCCTTCAATATGATTTGTATACCTTCTTCTACGACCACATTCCCTGTTACTGCATCATAAACCCAGCCAGAGATAGAATTTGTATTGGTGATGGTAGCGCCATTTTCTGGTGGGGTCTTACGTAGATTTTGGCTAATGGTGAATTCTTTTCCCTGTGCATCGATGAAGGTAAAAAGCAGATTAAAATTGCCACCTCGGGGAAAGAGAATGAAATAGTAACCATTGGCTTCACTTCTTGTGCTGGTCAGGATGACTCTGGTTTTCGCATCCTGTAGTTCAACCTTTATCTCAGGGACAGGATTTCCATTATAGTCAAGAATAAATCCCTCAAGGGCCCCTCTTGCAAAACGTACCCGGGTCGTGTCTTCATAATATCGCGTTTCGGAGAAGCTGGTTCGAGCGAGGACAACAGACTCAATTTCCTCATCTAATGCTGATTCTGAGATGAGTGCGCTTGTGGCTGAACCTTTTGAGGTCAAAATAGTTGTATTGTCTTGAGAGATAAGACCACGATTGGCACTGAATACAACGGGAATTCCATCAGGGACAGGATTTCCAAGAAAGGTAAAGATCTCTGCCAATAAGCTGGATGTTGCCAGACCATTCCCTAAAATATGATTTGGTTGAGCTGTCAAATTGAGATTCATGGGCAGGATGTTTGTCGTGATAGAATGCGCTGAAACTGGTACTGTTTCTTTGGAATACATCCAGGATCTGTTCTGGATCTCAGCACCATCAGCAAAGAGGGGATCTGTTATGACGGTGATCTCCACAGAACCCGTATCCAGGCTTGCCAAGTCATCAAAGGTCCAGGTCACAAGTCGAGTCGTGGGATCATAAGTGTAAGGTCCACTCGCTGAATGGAAGCTGACCTGCTCATCCAGACTATCAAGAAGCTGAACCTCTGAGGCTCGGTCATTTCCCAAATTCTTGTAGCTGATGTAATAACGAAGGGTATCCTGAGGAAATGCTTCCAACGCTACTTTGGCAGCCAGTGTCAGGAACGGTCCAGCCGCCACTTTAATATCCAAGCGTTTCTCTGAGTCACAGCCTTCATTGCATCGAATCGTGAGCTTATTTGTTAATGCTGTTCCATTCACAAGAGGCGATTTGACCTGCACCTCCAGGTTCAAGAGCAATAATACCTCTGGTGATAGATCTGCCAAATGCCATTCAATCACATGGGTATCCGGATCATATTGACCATTTTTAGAAGCTTCAATAAAGTTTACTTCGGGAGGTAGTGAGTCTCTAAGTACAACGGTAGTGGCCGTCGTATCACCTGTGTTGATCAAGCTGATGTCATAAGTCAAATTCTCACTGGGAATAGCAATGCTCGATGAGCTTGTCAAGGTCGCGTATAAAACAGGAGTGCGAGTTAAGGTTGATATTTGTGCCTCAGCGAAAACTTCCTCATTACAATTAATCCTGGCTGCATTTCCCACCCTTGTGGAAAGGGGCAGAGGTTTGGTGATCAAAGCCCTCATGGAAACCATGGCGGTCGTTTCCGGTAGCAGTTCTCCAATATCCCAATTCACAGTGTGTGACAAGGCCTCATAAGCAAACGATCCTGATGCATCAATGAATGTCAGCATTGAAGAAAGCGTATCCGTGAGAACCACACCGCTGGCTATCCCGTTCCCGATATTCCTGTACTGTAGCTGGTAATGGATTGTGTCTCCAGGTACCAGAACCGTCTCGGCATCAGTCTGAAGCGTCAACTCAGGCGTAGCCAGGACAATGCTTGAGGCAGTAGCAATACTTTCTACACCTTCAGTACAGTTTAAAAGTGCCGAGTTGATAAGTCGTGAACCATTCGCGACCAGGGGCAGTACCTCTGTTGAGATAGCAAGGGTATCTGATTTGCCAATTTCCAGATCATCTAATAAGAATGTTACAGTATGCTGTGTCTCATCATACGAGTATTCGTGGTTGGCTGAAACAAATCGTACTTCAGCAGGTAGAGTATCAATAAGCTTAACTCCAGTTGCTTTTGCCAGGCCATTGTTGTCATATATCAGGCGATAAGAGAGTATTTCCTTTGGTTCAATCTCGCTTGGCGCAATATTATCCAATCTTAAAGCTGGATATTTGGCCAGCGAGAGGGTGTGACTATTCGTAGTTTTTCCGGCGTTATATGTCACTACGGAAGCAGTCATGGTGATATCATGCATCAGAAGCGATGATGTATCCAGCATGGTCTCGAGCGTGAGTGTCAGGGAAGAATGGTGGCTCATCGACCCCAGACTCCAGGTTACAAAAGGCGCTGAAAATTCTGCTCCATTTGATGCGGAAAGAAATTTCAAGCCTTGAGGCAGGCTATCTCGAACCACTATATTTTGAATCTCCCACTGAGATACATTATCCAGTGTGATTCTGTACAGTATAGTGTCTCCCACCACATAATCTCCGGGTTCCGTCCAAATATTGATGGGTAATGACCAGGGGTTGACCAGCGTTGAAACCTCAGCACTACTGGATTTGGACTCACTGTTGCTAACATAAATATTGCTAACAATTTGAGTATTAAGGGGGGTGAAGGAAGCGATCAGGAGTTGAATGGTCTGCAGCTTGACTTCACCGACTTCAATATCACCAATAGGCCAACTGACGATACCATTATTTTCTGTCACCTCCTGGGAAGCAGACAGAAATTGCGTATAATCTGGAAGATCATTGAAAAGTTGAGTTGCCCTTGAGGTCCGATTCCCCACATTTTCAACCCGTAGTTCATAGACCAGAGTATCTCCCAGTTCCGCTGTGGCTTTATTCACCCTTATGGAAGATCTCAATTCTGAGGCAGCTCCAATACTGATTACCGTCGGATCAGAGCTTCCCTTTCTGCCATCCTCCAGTTCATAGCAGACAATATTCCTTACCTCAAGACCGGCAGGGAGGCCCGGTGAGGCTCTCACCTGCAGATTGACAGATTGGGAAACTCCAGGTTCAAGATTAGCTAGGCTCCACTTGACAACCTGACCCTGAATATCGCTTTCTGGCGTCGTGAACAATGGCTCCAGCTCTGCACTCAGGGTGTCGAGAATATTGAATTGAGGGAGGACGAGATTCCCAGTATTGATCACCTCAATGTGATAAATAAGTGTATCTCCAGGGGAAAGCACCGCAGCACTGGCGCTTGCCTGAATCTCCAACTGATATCCCGCGGAAACCAAAAATTTAACTTCATTGGTCTCAGCAGAATAGCTTACTCCTCCTGTGGAACGATAGCTCACTTGAGCAATATTCCGAATCGCTGTCCCTTCTGGGACTTGTCCCAGGAGAGTCATACCACGCACAAGGAGCAGAATCAGTAAGATTCTGCTCCCGATGCGCGAATTAACAGGAGGATGTATCATCATTCAGACCTTTAAAGGCTCGAGTAGGTCTGTCCTAATTTACCTTGGTCTTGAATGTTATATATACCGAACCACTGGGTCCAATGGATGGAAGACCAAAAACCACAGAATTCCCAACCAAGGTTCCCTGGTCACCATCTGCCGCATCCGTTTTGGCAACGTTGTTCAGCGCCATAGAACTGGCCACGTAAGTGGTGTTGGTGGGAATATTGTCAGTCACAAGCACTTCAGTAGCCATGCCTGTTCCCACATTCACGGCATCGATCCGATAGGTCAATACCGTCCCGGGAGGCTGATTTCCTGTTGGTGATACAGATTTAGCCATGGTCAAAACCGGGGCTGTGATCGTTGTTCTTCTAATAGCAATATCAGATGCCGGTGGAACTGCTGGATCATTTCCGGAATAAGCAGTAAACGTGGTATTGTCGATATCGCCATCACCAGAGCCGACTTGGACAGTGGCTTTTCCAAGAACGTAAACAACTTGTGATGAGGTCAGAGTACCAATATCTACTTTGCCATCACCGTCAGAATCTATGAGAAGGTCATCCTCAGCATCAATACTTCCATCAGCATTATAATCAAGATATAGCGTCCACTCCAGGAAGGTACTGGTATAGGCTAAATTGACCAGATCAGGTCCATTTCCGCTATTGCTAACGGAGAACTTATACAGAACAACATCTCCCGGATCTGCAATGGCAGAAGCATCAGCTCCAAGTGTAAGTGTGTATAAGTGGCCGACGGTAGCAACACCGCCACCACCACCAACAACGATCTCTGGATAGGGCACTTCAAAACTATTCTCGAAATTCACATAAGTGACGTTCGGGATGTTGGTACCGGCAAGCACACCAGCATTCACGACTGCTTTACCAAAGACAACAATGGAAGCACCAGAGGCGATGTTACCGAGATTGTATGTATAAGCGCCTGTGGTTGTTACATTGTAGTCACACTCATCACCATCATCAGCATCGGTTTTAGTGGTCGCACCAGCGTAGTCTCCTGCAATGGATCCGAGACGCATGCTTCCTGCTACATAACTTGTATAATTCGGAATGGGTGCTGTAACGATTGTATTATAGGCGGTTTCTGAACCTTCATTGGAAATGGTCATCCAGTAGGTCATGACTTCCCCAGGTTTTGGAGAGAATGGCTCCCCGCCAATCGCGATATCCAGAGTGGCTGCAGATATTGTAGATATAGCTTCACCTGTGTCAGAGACGCTACCATCAAAAGCTGAAGTGGCTACGATGGTCACAACAACGGCGTCTCCATCAGGAGCTCCTTCGCCACCAGTGATATCTGTAATCTTGAGGATACAGTAACAGATTGCGTCCGCTGCCAGGACGGAAGTGCCGGTCACCAGTTCCTCTTCGGGATCAATAATGCCATTTACATTCATGTCGTGAAAGAGCTCTAGAGAAAATTCGCCATCCTCTGTTCCATCTGTCGTTGCTGTGTATGTAAATGAGTCATCCCCATTACCCGTATTGGTGAGGTTGACGGAGTACGTGACGTACCCGTTTGCAGACATGCCCTTGGATGTTGATGTTGGTGCAATATCAACACCGGCAACCTGTGAAACGTATGTTGTCACTGTGTTTGAGGTAACCCGGGGAAGGGAATTACTGTTCACGTCCTTGTAGTCTCCAGTCGCGAAAGCAGTAATTGCCGTTCCAGCAGGGGTACCAGCTGCGTAGATCATTGCACTCATTCCGAGTAGGATGAGCAGTACGATTGTTAAGCGGTTAGGTTTCATAATAAACCCTCCTTCTGTTGTTTGTGTTTGTCTACTATTTCTTTGGATCTCAGCCACACTTGGGCTGAGTAATGACTTTAATTTGATTGCGTTCATTGGTTCACCTCCACCATGAATTCCATATCGGTGGATTCTTTTGCCTCAAGTGATTTTTCGATGGACCATTTGATATGGGTGACCATTTCGGGTGTAGCTTTCTGAATGATCTCATTTCCACTGGCATCTCTAACCCGGTAGGTGGGAGGCCATACCATAAAGCTTTTACCAGCATCAATGGAAAAGACTGCGCTTGCATCCTGAGCTTTTGCAGAACCAAAAACGTATGTTGTACCCAGGGGGATGGGATCGGTCACCGCTGCTTCTGTCATGAGAGCGCTACCTACATTGGCAGCGTTTACCAGGTAGCGGATAGTATCACCCGGTTCATAAAAGATATCGACCTCCCCCTTTTGCTCAGGAAGCGTCAGATTCACTTTTTCATCCTTGATTGAGATCTCGAGTTTGGGCTGAGCCTGGCCTAGAACCAATCCAGTCAGGATTACCAGAAGCATCAGCTTCATACCAGTTTTTGAACACATAGAACCTCCTCGTTCATTTTTTGATTTTATTGAATTCATTATTGTACCAGCACTTTGTAACTGACATTCCCGGATGCTCCAGGTGCCAGATCAGCACTGCGTTGGTATTGGATATGTGTGACCGGAGCGGTTGGGTCACTGTCATAGCTAAACCCGCCATCATGACTGTATGAAATCACCGTACCGCTGCCAGCGGCTGAGTTTTCCAGATAGGTCGTCTGTGCGGGAATGCCTTCCATGATGATGATCATTTTGGCTGAAGCATCCCCGCTGTTCAGATAGGTCACGCTATAGCTGAGTGTATCGCCAGGAATTGAATACGCATTATCTACACTCTTGGCTAGACTGAGATGGGGAACAGCCACATAAACAGGCGCTACAGGTCCGGAGTTCACAGGGTCGAAATCCGACCCAGCAAGACTGACCGAGTTAAAATATTGATCGGAGACCATGGGAGCTCTTACCGTAAATCTCAGGGAGTCGATGTTCGATCCAGCGAGCTCACTGACTTGCCATTCTCCGGACCAGATCAGTTGAGAACCTGATATGGAGGGATCGCTTGTGCTAAGTCCTGATGTAGATCCAGGAACATATGAAAAACCCACAGGTAATTCGTCTTGAATGGTCGTGATCGTTGCTGTAGCTGTACCGTTATTGCTGATCCTGATGAGATACTCAAGGGGTGAACTACTAGTAACCGTGTCGCTTGGTGTGCTACAACTAATGGATAAATCCGGTACACCCGGTTCAGGTGCAGTGAGCGTTACCAGGGCAGTCGGACCAGTTTCCACCAGGGCAAAATTGGTTCCCATTGCCGATGCTAGATTAGTGTAATCGCCTGCCAGGCTCGTCGTTGTGACACTAAAGTTTAATTCTATTGAATTGGGTGGAGAGCTTGGCGGATTGATGTCCCAGTTGCCATACCAGACCAGTTCCTGTCCAACAATAACGGGGTCAATGGATGTAAAACCGGCAGTGGAGCCAGGAATGTAGCTGAAACCATTGGGAAGCATGTCCCTGATCTCGCTGCTTGTTGCGCTGCCACTTCCACTGTTTGTCAGTGTAATGGTATAATCAAGCTCACTTCCCGCAGATAGTGTGGACACAGAGGCAAGCTTGCTGATGCTTATTTCCGGAACCGTGGGTGGAGGAACCGTTATGGTGAAGGTATCATAGGCGTAATAAACACCGGCTTGAAGCGGGTTTTCTACAGTAATTGTATAGGTTCCTGCACCAACTGTATTGTCAATGGTCCACAAAGAAGTTGGGCTTAATACACCATTTACATCTGTAGTGGCAGTCCCATACCATGCCAGACTTCCACTTGAGTTAAGAATTCGAATGTTACGAACACCGCCGGTGAAGCTTGCGGACCCGCTATTTGGCCACCCATAACCCTCCAGGATGATGGATTCAGGGGATGTCCAGAGACCTTCATTGGAATAGGGCTGGGGGTCACGCGCATCATTTATCGACCCATAGTGACCACGGGCAATGGGCGGCGCGTTTGAAAATCCAGATGAAAGCGAGTTGGAGTTTCCAGTCATATCATCAAAGGAAAGATCGGCATTTCTGGCAGTGATGTAAAGCATCTTGAAGGGGATGTAGGGTGTGATATTGTTTTCGTATCCAGAGATCTGTAGGCTGGAAAAGGGCACCTGAAAATCCAGATAGCGACATTTCGAATACTGGGAGTACCCAGCATCCACTTCGCGTACCTCACCACTTGAAACAGGCTTACTCAGCGAGTAATACTCTATTTCAGGATTGTTATCAGCTGAGCTATTGTAGAAAGTAAGCAGCTTCTCTGATCGTCCGTCCGCGATGATGGACCAGTCAGGAAAACCATCTGAATTACCATCCAGGGCGGCGGACCAGGTCCATGAATTTAGACTTCCTCGCTTTAAAGTTGTCCCCTGAAGGGTAATGCGAAGATAAAGTGTAGACTCTGTGGAATAGAAATAGGAATCATGGCCATATTGGTCAACGACAATGTCTGCGTAGTCTTTCCGCTGATCATTACCGTCTTGCAACGGAGACCAGGCGGCGTCGATCATGGGGATCCATTCTGATTCAGTAGGCCAGCTCTGAGCCATCAATCGTTCGACGGGCAGCAGCATACAGAGTGTGCTGAACAGGCAGAGCGCAAGACGGTTTTTGATGTGTTTTAAAATTTTATTCATCCCCATGAACTATGTTTAAATAAATATTACGTATGTATAAATGACAAAATCTGTACCAGCAAAAAAGACAGGAGTAAAGTGTTATTAATATTTAATATAGCTAATTCTATAACAGGAAAGGTTTGAGGAGATTGCAATTTATGCAATTGGGCTTTGCATTATTTGCATAGTGAGGATTTGTTCGAGGCAAAAAAAACCTGCGAACCCATTCCCAGGAAATCATGCGTTTAACAGGGACGAGATGAGTGAGAAGGATGAGTTCAAGCGCTCTGAATTTTACGGTCTTCGCATCATCCTCACCTATCATGATTTGATTCAGGGAATTGCTTTTTTGTGGATCACTACGAGAACAGATAAGCAAAAAAGATAATCCAAAGAAAAGCATAAGCTTAAGAGTAGAGAGTAAAACCAGATAGAGCGCATGCTAATGTGAAATACGTCATGAAACACATAAGTTGAGTAATAACGAATAATCAAAAAAAATATTATATTTCGGAATATCTTAAACAAATTATCTATATTAAGCTTGGCAGAACACTCAGTAATGGGTATCTAATGAACAATTTAGCAAATCAAATTCTCAGTCGCCATTGGTGGATTCTTTCAGGCATGGAAGGGTTTACTCAGCGCCTATCGATCTCCTGGAGAACTCCATTTCCAGAAGAAAAATTGCAGGGGTGACCGTATGATGACCAAGAAGGAAGATCAAAATAGCTCAAATGCTGATACTGAGGATGCCTTGGGTAGCTCACCTATAGCCAAGTCTAATACTAATCGTATCCTTAAAAGGTGGTGGACTCTACCCTTAAAGAACGACAAAAACCCCCTCAGTACGCGCAGAAGATTCCTTCTGCTCTACTCCATGCTCGTCTTGATCACATTGCTAAGTGTATCCATCATGACCATAATGCTCTACCGTCATCAGATTGCTGAACAAAAGATCCGACTCACAGAAATAGTAAAAAGCCAGTCACAATTATTTGAGGCTATCGCACATCACGTGAAAATTGATTCATTAAAGGGTGAGGACCCGAACTTTGATCCATTTGAAGCCGCTATGATCCAGATTACTGGAGCCCATCGCAAGTATGAATTATCTGGTCAGACCGTGGAAATTACCTTGGCGCAACTGCAGGGTGATTCCATTGTCTTTCTATTACGACACCGATACGGAAGTAAAGTTCAGCAGGAATCAATTCCAATGGCTTCCGTTTGGGCAGAACCGCAGCGTCGGGCGCTTACAGGACAATCTGGAACGACTACTGGATATGATTATCGTGGTGAAGAAGTTCTTGCCGCATACGAGCCAGTCAAGGTGTTGGGCCTTGGTATCGTAGCAAAGATCGATTTAGCGGAAATCCGGACACCCTTTATCAAAGCGGCAGTAATGGGAGGAATCATAGCAGCCATTCTACTTTTACTAGGGACTTTGATTTTCGTTTGGATCACGAGCCCTGTTGTCCGTCGTTTGGAGAATCATACGAAACAGCTGCTCAGAGAACTCACTGAGCGCAAACATGCTGAGAGTGCTCTAAGAGAGAGCGAAGAAAAATTCAGAGCGCTTTATGACAATGCGCCCCTCTCCTATCAATCACTAAATGAAGATGGGTCCTTTAGAGATGTAAACCCTACCTGGTTAACCACACTTGGTTATAAAAAAGAGGAAGTCATTGGAAAACTGTATTCTGATTTTCTTCATCCCGACTGGAAACCTAAGTTCGAGAAGGGTTTTCCAGAGTTCAAAAAGCGGGGTTATGTTCATGACATCGAGTTCAGAATTCGGCATAAAAAGGGGCACTATCTGGATATACAGTTTGAAGGATGTATTGGCTATAACCCTGATGGTTCCTTCAAACAGACCTACTGTGTTTTTCAGGATATCACAGAACGCATGAAAACGGAAGAAGACCTCAAGGAGAGTGAGCAAAGGTTTGCAGTCCTTAGCCAGGCGACGCATGAGGGTATTGGCATCAGTCATAAGGGAATGGTCATTGATGTGAATGAACAGTTGGCTCAGATCCTGGGATACACAAGGTCTGAATTGATCGGCCAGCCAGCTTCGATCTTTGTCGCTCCAGAATCCCAAAAGCTCGTTGAACAGCATATTCGCTCCATGAATGCTGAGCCTTATGAGCATAAGGCCTTAAAAAAAGATGGGAGTATCATCGACGTTGAGGCTCATGGTCAGGAATTACCCTACGCTGGTGAGATGATGCGTGTAACCGCCATAAACGACATCACTGAACGCAATTTAGCCGAGGCAGCCTTGCAGCAGAGTGAAGAACAATTTAAACGTGCTGTGACTGATTCTCCTGTCCCCATCATGATCCATGATGAAGATGACAATATCCTGCTTTTGAGCAGAGGGTGGACAGAATCTTCTGGATACACCATTCAAGAGATTCCAACCCTGACGGAGTGGACCAAGAAAGCTTATGGCTCAGGGAGTGGCACTGAAAAAAAGTATATCGATGAACTCTTTGGGCTGAATGAGACTGCAGATAATGGTGAGTGGAAGGTTACAGCAAAAGACGGTTCGACGAGAATTTGGGACTTTAAGACCACACCTCTGGGCAGGAATACCAAGGGTAGGCGCCTCCTTCATAGTATGGCTTTTGACATAACCGAGCGCCAAGAAGCAGAAAAAGTATTACTCCAGGAAAAACTGTTCTCCGAAGAGCTCGTTAGCAGTCTACCAGGTGTTTTTTACCTCATAAGCGAAGAGGGAAAATTTTTACGCTGGAATACAAATTTTGAAGCCGTGACGGGCCGCTCCCGAGAAGAGCTGGCACAGATAAGCCCAGTAGATTTGTTTGAAGGTGATGACAAGCAGGTGATCGCATCGGCCATCAAAAGAGTCTTCACTCATGGTCAATATCAAGCTGAAGCGAAAATTGTAGCCAAAGATGGCACAAGAACGTCTTACCAATTCAGCGGGAAGAAAATCATGGTGGATGGAGAGCCCAGTCTAATTGGCCTGGGCATGGACATTACCGAGCGCAAGCAGGCTGAACAAGAACGTCAGGCTTTGGAAGCCCAACTCCGTCAATCCCAGAAACTGGAAGCAGTGGGTACCATGGCTGGTGGTATTGCCCATGATTTCAATAATATCCTACAGGGGCTTTATCTCAGCTCTACTATTATCAAAGATCAACTCCCTGATGATGCTGAACTACAAACAAATTTTCAAGATATATTGGACTCTGGCGAGCGTGCCAAGGAACTGGTGAAACAGATCCTGACCTTTAGTCGCAAAGAAGAATTCGAATTAAAACCTGTCAGGATCCAGTATCTCATCAAGGATGCTTTGAAGCTCACCAGAGCTTCTACCCCAAGCAGTATTGAGATCACAGAGGATATTGATGCAGACTGTGGTGCTGTGCTTTGTAATGGCACCCAAATCCATCAGGTGATCATCAACTTGTGCAATAATGCTATACATGCAATTACCAGTAAGAATGGCCGCCTATCAGTGAGCCTGCAAAAGACAGATACCCAGATAGAAATAGAGCCAGGTAATTCTATACTTAACAAACATGGTGTTGTTGAGCTGATGGTCAGTGATACAGGTCGGGGGATGGCTGCTGAAACCCTGGAACATATTTTTGATCCTTTCTTCACGACAAAAGAGGTGGGTGAGGGAACAGGACTGGGTCTTTCCATTGTTCACGGCATTATAAAAGATATGCAGGGGCAGATCAAAGTGGAGAGTACACCGGGCAAGGGAACTACGTTCAGGATCCTCATGCCGGTCAGTGCTGAAAAAGAACAGCCCCTCGGCAGTGAGATTCAGCCCAAACAGGCTGAAAAGAAATTAAACATTCTCTTTGTTGATGATGATGAATTGATCTCTGGAGCAGGGAAGCTCATACTGGAGCAAAATGGGCACCGAGTCACTGTAGCTAATAATGGTCACGAAGCATTGGAATTGTTCCAGAAAGATATCCAGGCTTTTGATCTGGTCATCACTGATCTGACCATGCCCAAAATGACTGGATTGGAGCTAGGTAAAGCACTTCGGTTTCTGTCCCAGGATGTGCTCCTCCTCTTAACCAGCGGTAATCTTGATGTGCAACTGCAATCAGAATATGAATCACTGGGATTTAACGGATTTATCCGCAAACCCTGGACGGCTTCGGAGATGCTGAATGCTTTAAATGCATTGAATTTGGACTCATCAGATAATGAAAAATAATAATCTTTCAAAATGATACCGGAACCCGCCCCCAACATGAGAATACAAACGACCCTCATTCTTCTTCTTGCAATCCAGCCTTTGTCTGCCTCGGATAGTCTAAGCACGGTTATTTCACATACTCAGGGGGTAAGTCGAGTCGAAGCCAGGCTGGAATATGCTGCGGCAGTGGCAAAAACCAATTTTGAGGCTGCTGTTGAGCAAGCCCAGTTGGCAATCACTGAAGCCACAGAAATAGATGATCAGGTATTGCTTGCCAAGGCATTATTTCAACTGTCTCTGGTGTACGTAGAGAATCAAGATAACAAGCATGCTGAAATGTACCTGAACCAGGCACTCCCTCTGGGAAAAAATGCCAATGAACATGAGCTAAATAGTAGAATACAGCTTGAATTGGGAAAAATATGCACGTACCGTGGTGATAATTATAAAGCAATTGAATATTTTAGCGACGCCATTTTGGATGCTGAGAAAGTGGATAATTACCGGATCATGGGAACATGCAATTCTTCCATTGGATCCCGTCTAAGGGTCCTTGGCGCGTACGAAAAATCCCTGGAGTTTACTATTCGTGCGCGAAGTAATTACGAGCTGGCAAACTTTGGAGAGGGGACTGCCTGGATAGACTATACCATCGGCCGTCTTTATCGTGATCTGGGTGTATATGAGGAAGCTGAAGCCTCTTTTAATGAATCGCTGTCTTTTTACACCAGCCAGGCTGAGTCAAATGGAGACAGCATTGGTATTGCGCTTTGCCTGGACCAGCTCGGCCTCATCCAACTGGCACAGAAGAAACCAGAGCTTGCGGAAAAATTGATCCGGCGCTCGCTCAAGATCTATGATGAGAATCAATCCGCTTACGGAATTTCCAATGCCTGGAAAAATCTGGGAAAAATTGAATATGCCATGGAAAATTATTCAGAGGCAAAAGCAGTTCTTCAAGAATCTTTGTATTTAAAACTGCAAGCACAGGATATAATGGGTATTCCAGGCATCTATGAATATTTGGGGTTAGCCTTAATCGCCGGGGGTCAATGGCAGGCAGGGATCGACAGCCTGATGATCGGATTGGAGCGAGCAAAAATAAGTGAGCAACGACAGATTCAATACAATATCTATGGCCACCTGGCAAGCGCTTTTGAGGATGTGGGTAAGGTGGACGAGTCCCTCAAGTACTATAAATTGCGCTATGGTCTTAATGAAGTAATTTCACAAAATCCTGCCCATTTCAAGCTTCCTGAATTACGTGGGATCTATGAAATGGAAAAAAGTAGACAGCAAATTAAGGGACTAGAACAGACCAACGAAATTTTCCGACTACAGCTGAATCAACAAAGATTAATCCAATGGGTTTTGATTATTGGCGGGTTGGGACTCGTTGTCTTTTTGGGTCTTCTCTTAAATCAGTTCAACAGGATTCGGTCCATAAACAGGGAGAATGAAAACCTCATCAAGCAGCTACAAGGTGAAATCACAGCCCGCGAAAAAGCGGAGACGGAACGCCTCGCCCTTGAATCCCAAATGCGCCAATCTCAGAAACTTGAATCCTTGGGGAATATGGTGAACGGCCTGGCTCATGAATTCAATAATGTCCTCCAGAATATATTTTTGTATGGGGGTATCCTGCAGGAGCAATTGCCAGATGAGAAGAGTAAAACAAATTTAAAAATTATGCTGGATGAGAGTGAGCGGGCTCGAAAGATTGTTTCACAGATCATGACATTTAGCAGACAAACTGAAGCAAAGATAAAGGCCCATGATCTCGCTCCAATATTAAGCGATGTGATAGATCTCTGGGAAAGCAATAAGGCGCCAGGTGTAACGCTTGTCAAAGAAATTCGAAGCGATTGTATGCCAGCTCGTTGTAATCCGAATCAGTTGCAGGAAATTATTATTAATGTATGTAATAATGCTCAGGAAGCTATGCCCCAGGGCGGGCAGCTAACCATCAGTCTGGGGGAGATCAAATCTTCTGCATTACCCTTGCTGCAAAACGAAGATGCTGACAAAGTTTATCTGGCGTTAGTAATATCTGACACAGGAAGGGGCATGGATAATAAGACGCTGGAAAAAATCTTTGACCCCTTCTTTACCACCAAGGATGTAGGAGAAGGCACCGGCCTGGGCTTATCAGTTGTCCATGGCCTGGTGGAGCAGATGGGTGGACATATCTCAGCCACAAGTAAATTAGGAGAGGGCAGTATCATTCGAATATTTCTGCCCACAAGTGAGGCATGATCTCAAAAAAACAAGTCTCTCAGGTCTAATTATACTTCCTCAATTATGGTATGCTTCAACCCGTCTTCCACTTGCTGCATTCATTGCCGATACGTCCATCGCATGGTGGCTCCCCACGTGCAGAGCTTTCTGCACAACATCCAAAAATACCAAATGATTAAAAGGTTTGGTGAAAGCACCCACGGCGCCAAGACTTTTAGCCCATTCCAGGCAACCAGGGAGTTCATTCTGCGCACACCCAGACATGGCGATGATCTTGGCATCAGGATTTAGTTGTTTTAGTTCCTCGATCAGGCTGAGACCATCTTTTTCAGGCATAAAAATATCTGTAATGACCAAATCTATGGGATTTGCCTCATACACAACCATCGCTTCATTGCCATTGCACGCTTCAAGCGTCTGATAGCCGTATACATTTAATACCACAGATAATACGTCTCGCACCTCTGAGTGATCATCTACAACGAGGACAAGTTTGGGATCCTCTGAGTAATTTGTGCCTGCCATTAATGTTTCCATTTTCATCCTCCTAATTTCTGCCAGTATAAACTCAAATGATGTGCCAAGGGGTTATGGGAAATATATATACATAATTATACTATATTTAGGGGATTCGTTTAGCTCAATCCAACATCAGCTATTGCAAAATGTGCAAACCCATTGTGCATGATTTGCTTGGTTCTCTATCAATCCTGTACGTCTTCGCGAAGGAGTCCCGACAAGTATGTCGGGACGACTGCAGCGATCTCAGGTTTTTGTTCGGTGCGATAAGAGATTGCTTCGTCGTTCACTCCTCGCAAAGACGAGATGGATAACTCCAGATCAAACCAGGGACGTCTTCGCGAACGACTGAAAGGAGTGCGGCGATCTCAGGTTTTTGTTCGGTGCGATAAGAGATTGCTTCGTCGTTCACTCCTCGCAAAGACGAGGAGGGGCTATTCTGCAAAAATCCCTGGTCTAGTCTTCGCGCACGAGAGGATCGAGCGGTGATCACCAATCCGAGATTGCCACGGCTGGCTAAAGCCACCCTTCAACCTACGTCCATGAGGACTTTGGCTTGACAGGCGCAAAGACGATAAAGGAGTATCCCTGTGGGATTCTCAGTGGCACCATGCAAAAACTGCAAAGCCACTATGCAAATATTGCAAAACGCTAGAATTAATTCAGATAATAACCCATTAATAATAACAGTTTAGCACAGTTTTCAACATGGTATAGAAATTGACTTAATAAGAGAGTTAGGGAATGAAACTTTTTAGGGCGAAGAAACTATTCAATGAAATCTGACAATCGAAATTCGGGGCAAGACTTAACTGAACTTCTCTTCGGGGAGTTATTCCAGAAAACCTCTGATGCCGTTCTCATTATTCGCCATCGTATCTTTGTTGACTGTAATCAGGCCACGGTCAACATGCTGGGCTATCAGGATAAATCTGAGTTTTTAAATACCCACCCATCAAAACTTTCACCTGATACACAAGCTGATGGAAGAGATTCTGTAGAAAAAGCGGATGCCATGATGAGTCTGGCTCAACATAATGGGAATCATCGCTTCGAATGGAACCATCTTCGAGCTAATGGGGACATATTTCCCGTGGAGGTTTTATTAACTGCAATTTCTCAAGATGCAGAGAATGAAACCTTTGTGGTTGTATGGAGAGATGTTACAAAAAGGAAGCAGGCTCAAAAATTAAATCAAACCATCTCTGCGCTGACCCAAGAATTAAATGCGCTGATGAAGCTGGATGAGATGGGCAGGGCAGTAGCAGCCTCCATGAGGACATTTTTTCGAAGTGACGCGATTTCAATTAATTATATCAATCACATAGCAGGAATAAACAGAGGCTTGTACACCGAAGATACGCCTGATGGAGAAGCACAACCTATTGAATATGAGCCATTATCTACTTCATTCGAGAAGTTGGATACTGAAAGCATACAGGGGAGCCTGGATGCGAAACTATTAAATCGAAGCAAGAAGGCAATTCAACAGAAATTCCTGGACAGACCCTTTGGTGAAGTAGATAGAAAAAGTGCATCCTTGATGTTTGCTCCAATTGCCTGGGATAACATTAAAATCGGTGAAGTAACAGTTCAGAGTTATACACTCAATAAATATTCAGAGCAAGACCTAGATGATCTACAGGTATTTTGCAGTCAAATTGGGGCTGCCTTCCTCCGGGCTGACAGCTTGTACAAATTAGAACATGAGCACCAGGAACTCCTCAGAACAAAAGCACACCTGCAGTTAATTGAGCAATTGGCGCATGTAGGGAGTTGGGAGCGCGACCTCTCAAACAATTCCGTATATTGGTCAGATGAGCTCTATCGAGTATTTCAAATTGACCCCTCAAAAAAAGTCAAGTTGAAGGACCTTCTCCCTATCATTCATCCTGAGGATGTCAAGCGATTTGAGCAGGAAGTTAGAGATCATGTGCCTGTACGAAGCGATTACAGGATACTTCTTCCCGGCGGTCAGCTTCGTTACATCCATGAGGAAATACGTACATCTATGGGTGAGGATGATAAACCTGTCCAGCTCAGTGGATGTGCACAGGACATTACTCCCCTTGTTGAAGCGCAAGAGGAACTGAGATTGAGTGAGGCAAAATACAGGACACTGGTAGAAACCTCTCCGGACTTCATTTATCAAGTGGACCATCTCGGGAGAATATTGTCGGTAAATCACGCGGCGGCGAAAGTCATGGGCACAAAACCTCAAGAATTAGAAGGGAAAAAGGTTGCGGATTTATTCCCTCCTACAGTCGCAGAGATCTATCAGCATTCATTGGAGAAAACATTCACGACAGGTGAGCGTGCCTTCTATGAATCGAGTATGAATGTGGGAGGACGGGAAATCTGGATGAATACCTCCCTCAATCCCATTCTGGATGACGCTGGTAATGTGATAGCTGTTTTTGGCGTGAGCAGAGATATCACCAAAAGTAAACTGGCAGAAAAAGCTCGCAGCGCAAGCGATGAGAAATACCGCTTGATCGTCGAAAACGCCCATGATGGTTTCGAGATCACCCAGAATGATCACATCATCTTCGCTAATGCCCGCTTTGCTGAAATGCTGGGTTATACGGTGGATGAATTAAAGGATATTCACTTCGAAAAACTCTTCAGCGAACAGGGTAGGAGAGATCTATATAAACGTATGGAGCAGCGCAAAATCGATGCGGCTGCACACGCAGAGTATGAGACAAGCTTTTACAAAAAGGATGGAGATCTCATCGATGTTCACGTCAAGTATGAGATCATTGAGTATCATGACCAACCCGCAACTTTTGCCGTCATTCAGGATATCACCGACCTTAAGCGTCAAGAGGAAATCAGGATTATTCTTGAAAATAAACTCAGGCAGTCCCAAAAGCTCAATGCTATCGGCACCATGATCAACGGTTTTGCCCATGAAATAAATAATATCCTCCAGAGCACTTTTCTGTATGGAGGCATCTTGAAAGATCAACTCCCACCAGATGAAGAAATGCATAAGACATTAAAGGTTATCCTGGATGGCAGTAAACGGTCTCGAAAAATTATTTCTCAGATCATGGCTTTCAGTCGACAGTCTGAATCAAGGATTAAACCTTACAATTTGCAGAGGATTGTTCCAGAAATCATTGCACAACAGAAAGCAGCGATAGAACGTCGTGTTGCGTGTACTGAAGACTATACCCCAAGTGAAGGACTTGTAAACTGCGACCGTGATCAGCTGGAGCGGATTATCGGGAATCTTTGTGATAATGCCCTGGACGCCACGCCTGAAGGTGGTAAAATAAGCATTAGTGTAAAAGAAATTCTCGAACCTGACACAGCAAAACCAGGGGAACACGAGGTCCAGGCGAACGCATACCAGGAGTTATTGATCTCAGATACTGGTGCTGGCATGGATCAGGAAACTCTAGAAAAAGTTTTCGATCCATTTTTTACAACCAAAGAAGTTGGTCAGGGTACTGGTTTGGGTTTGTCGGTGGTCCATGGTCTTGTTGAGCAGATAGGGGGAACGATTAGTGCTTCCAGCACCATTGGCGAAGGTAGCACCTTCCGAATTCTTTTCCCGGTCTTGAAAGGAAACAATAAATGAATCTGAGAACCATATTTATGATTGTATTCTTTTTTATAGCCTCCCTTCTCACTGGGCAGTCAAATGAAAACAGACCGCTGATCTTGGGCATTCATCCCTACGCTCCCGCGTCTGAGATACAAAAAAGATTTACCCCCCTGGCGAAATATCTATCAGAGAAATTGGGTCGCACTGTCGATGTTCACGTTGGCACAGCATATTCGGAACACATCAAGTCTGTTGCTACGAATCGTATTGATATAGCTTTTCTGGGATCTTCTGGATACGTGTTGATTGCGGAGGCGTATGATGAAAAACCTTTATTGGGTATTCTTGAACAAGCTGGTAGCCACTTTTATAAAGGTCATATTGTCACCCGCCAGGACAATCCACACACTAAAATCTCAGATTTTGATCCTAGCGAATTTGCGTTTGTTGATCCCCACTCCACTATGGGTTTTTTTCTACCATTGTATATGTATAAAGAAGCTGGAATTGATATCTCAGCACTCTCCGGTATCAATTTTCTGAAGACGCATGGGAATGTAGCCCTGGGCGTACTTATAGGGGATTACCCAGTGGGTGCTGTCAAGGAAGAAGTGTTTTTTGAATTTGAGGAAAAGGGTCTAAAAAGCATTGCCATCACGCCCCAGATCCCGGCGCACTGTTTCGTGGCCCGTTCTGATATGTCGCCTGAGATGATCGAAGAAATTCGTCAGGCGCTGTATCAGCTTGAGGAAAATGATGCAGGCCTTGCCATCCTGCAAAGTATTAAAGCGGGCTTGACCGGGATTAAGCCTGTAGAACCAGCCGCTTACGATCAATTAGCTCAAATAATTAAACAAATCGAATACAAAAGGCCAGGAAAATGAAATCAGCTGATGTTTATTCAGGCGAATTTAAGTATTGGGCCACATATACTGCCATTTTAGTCACGCTTATCTTCATAAGTGTGATCACGGTGAACCGAGCCAAAACGAATCGAATTCAAGAGTTTCAGGAGTCTTTTTCCGCAGATGTCAGATTTTTGGCTAAGCATGTCAAGGTAGAATTGCAGGGTGATGATTATGAAAGTATTGACCCATTCTTGAGAGAGTGGGTTGAGCTGCACTCAGATGAAGTGATTCAATTAAGAGTATCTGCTCAAAATGGCTATGAATTGATAAATATACTCAGAGAGTCCGATTCAAAACACAGAATGAATATTTCTGAAACGATCGCGTATTCCTATTTCAATTCAGCTCTGCTTGAGTGTACAGGAGATTTTTCAATAATCTATTACAGAATGCAGTTTTATTATTGGCTCGTAGGAATACTACTTCTGATTTTAACTCCTGGTTTAGCTTTTATCTTTCAGCTTACTTTGAAAAAACGCAGGATCTCATTCCTCCTGCAGCATAACAGCAATAGCTTGAATAAAGTCATTATGGAGCTATCTCGGGCGCTCCAGATCATCAAAGCCAGCTCGATTACTGCCTTTGTTTGGAGAAATGAACCGGAATGGCCCATCGATTGGGTTTCGGAAAATGTAGAAGTGCTAACGGGCTATAAAGCTGAAGATTTCATGACAGGTGAAATAAATTATGCCTCACTCATTTATCCTGAAGACAAGCAGCGGGTAAAAGAAGAGAACCTTGAATTTAATGAACATCATAAAAGTGATAGACCTTCACATAAGATCTATCGGATCCGTACCAAAGAAGGCTCTGAAAAGTGGGTCGAAGATCGCAGTATTATTATAAGAGATTCTGAAGGAAAAGTCACCCATTACAATGGGGTAGTTATTGACATTTCCGATCGGATCCGCTCAGAAGAAAAACTGGTGGATAGCGAACAGCGCTTTCGATCCATCCTTGAACAAACCACAGATGCACTCTTTATCCAGACCTTGGACGGCCAGATGATCGAGACCAATCGGGCTGCCTGCGAAGAACTGGGATATACTTCCAATGAGCTACGAAGTATGCAATTCAGTGATATCATTGAAGACTATAAGAAGACTGAGCTACAGAATGGGAATCTTGAAAGACTTCGAAAAGGTGAAACGGTAGCTATTGAAAGTAAACTGAAGCGTAAAAATGGGTCGATGTATCCAGCAGAAATAAGTCTTGGTTTGATCCAATTAAATAAAAAAGATGTGATTCTAGGTTTTGCCAGGGATCTCACTGAGCGTCTGGGAGCAGAAAAAAAACGTTTACGAGCAGAGCAGGTATATCGGACCCTATTTAATTCTGCGCCTGATCCCATTCTGATTCACGACGGCAAGCGTATCCTTGATGCAAACCCAGCCCTCATTGCTGCAATTGGAGCTAAAACCAAGGAGGACCTGTTGTCTAAGGCACCCCTCTCATTCGTGCATCCTGATGATCATGAAAGAGCCATCGAGAGGGCTAGTGTTATCCTGAAGACCAAGAAAATTCCTGAACCAGCAGAATTTAGAATTCAAACTGCAAGTGGTGAAGAGCGTATCGCCCTGGCGACCCCTGTTCCTATTGTTTATGATGAAAAAGAAGCCATCATGGTAAACTATCATGATATCACAGAACGCAAGAACAATGAGAGAGAACTGAGGAAAATGGCGCTGGTGGTGCAACAGAGCCCTGCCTCCATTGTCATCACTGACCCCCAGGGCAACATTGAGTATGTTAACCCCAAGTTCGAAGAATTGACAGGATTTAGTCTTGAAGATTCCCTCGGTAAAAATCCCAATATGCTCAAGGCTGGTGATTATCCAGATGGGTACTACAACGAATTGTGGACCACCATTCGTTCAGGGAAGACCTGGACTGGGGATTTCCGGAATAAAAAGAAAAACGGAGACCTATATTGGGAATCCGCTCAAATCTGTCCAATTCTTGATGAGTCCAATACAATTAGCCATTTTCTTGCCATAAAGGAAGATATTACCGATCGTAAAAGGGCGGAAGAACTGACCCGGGATCTGGGTCATATTATTGAAGATTCCCTTGACGAGATATATTTGTATGATGGTGAAAGCATGAGGTTTATTTATGTAAATAGAGGAGCACAAGCGAACATAGGCTATACCAGGGATGAGCTCATGAAGCTGACACCAATTGATATTAAACCCTTATATGATTTGTCAAATTTTAAAAACCGATTGAAATCGCTTGTGGATGGGTCCGAAAAATATTTAAAATTTGAAACTGTGCATAGACGGAAGGATGGATCAGAATATCCAGTGGGTGTGAATCTTCAATTGACCAGCTATATGGGGAAAAGTTGTTATCTAGCCATGGTGAGAGATATCACCGAACGAATGGCCAGTGAGGAAAAAAGGCTTATTCTGGAAGCCCAACTCAGGCAGTCACAAAAATTGGAAGCGGTGGGAACCATGGCTGGTGGTATAGCCCATGATTTCAATAACATATTACAAGTTCACTCCCTTTATACCGGAATCATTAAAGATCAATTTCCCGAAGAAGAGCAATTCCAGGATAACTTACAGCATGTGGTCGAAGCCGGTAACCGGGCCAAGGAGTTGGTAAAGCAGATTCTTACCTTTAGTCGAAAAGAAGATGCAGAATTAAAACCGACAAAAATTCAATATCTCATCAAAGATGCCTTGAAAATGACACGCTCCACAACCCCCAGCAGCATAGAAGTGAAAGATAATATTGATACAAAATGTGGATCCGTACTCTGTGATGTGACACAACTCCACCAGGTTTTTGTCAATCTATGCAATAATGCTGTCTATGCTATGAAGGATGGGGGGGGGACACTCACTGTCAGTTTGCAGGAAACCGAATCAGAAATAGAGAATGAACTGGGAGAGCTAATTTCAGGGGAATCAGGGGTGCTTGCGCTAGTGGTAGGTGACACTGGCCAGGGCATGAGTGCTGAAACCCTGGAACATATTTTTGATCCATTTTTTACCACCAAGGGCGTGGGCGAAGGTACGGGTTTAGGACTATCCATCGTTCATGGGATCATCAAGGACATGCAGAGCCAGATAAAGGTGGAGAGTACTCCTGGTAAGGGAACCGTGTTCACCATCCTCATGCCTATGAGCGCCCGGGATGAAGAAAATGGAACCGCTGTGCTGGAAACAAACAGGAGAGGTGAGGGTGGCCGGATTCTATTCGTTGATGATGATTCCAAGATATCAGGGGCGGGTAAGCTCATTTTAGAACAGGCAGGCTATGAAGTTACCCTTGCCGGAAATGGTCAGGAGGCACTGGCGCTTTTTGAGCAAGACCCTGAAGCCTATGATCTGATCGTCACTGATTTAACCATGCCCAAAATGAATGGTCTGGAATTGGGTGAAGCTGTCAGGGATTTGTCAGAGGATATATTTATCCTGCTTACCAGTGGTAACCTGGATCCAGAACTGCAGACCGCATTTCAAGAATATGGTTTTAATGGATTTATACGTAAACCATGGTCGGCTGATGATATATTAAAGGTGATTAACTCCTTTGACTTAAAGAGAACTAAGGAAGAGAGGCAACAGGATGGTTGAATTTTCAATTCTAATAGTGGACGATGAAGAGAGAATCAGAGAGGGTCTCAAGGATCTACTGGGGAGCCATAATTTTGAAGTAGATACGGCCGGGGATGGTGAGGAAGCCCTGGCGCTCTACAAAGCCCATGAATACTCACTGGTGATCTCTGACATCATGATGCCATCTATGACTGGTATAGACCTGACAAAAAACATAAAAGCAATAAATCCTGAAGCTTTGGTTGTCCTGTTTACAGGTTTTTCATCAATAGACAGTGCGGTCGAAGCCATAAAAAGTGGGGCCGAAGAGTATCTGCTTAAACCGATCAACAATGACGAATTTTTGAAAATGGTCTCTCGAATTTATAGTCGCGTTGAACTAAGAACTCAGAACGAGATCTTGAGACAGGAACTCTTGAGGCAAAAAACCATACAACTCGTCGGAAAGTCGGGTGGAATCACCAGGGTTAAAAAGGAAATTAAACAGGTCTGTGGGGCTGATATCCCCATACTCATAACAGGAGCAACAGGGACAGGTAAGGAGCTGGTCGCAAGAAGCCTCCACGATCAGAGTCGCCGGGCAAAGCATCCCTTTGTAGCAATCAACTGTGCTGCCATTCCGGCAGATCTGCTGGAAAGTGAGTTATTTGGACATGAGCGCGGCGCTTTTTCAGGTGCTGTTACCAGAAAATATGGATTATTTGAAGTCGCCAATAAGGGTACAATCCTACTGGATGAGATAGGCGAGATGTCCCTTGATCTTCAACCCAAAATTTTGAGAACCATTGAAAGCGGTCAATTCAGGAGGCTGGGGTCACAACACGAGATCCAATCAGATTTCCGAGTGGTCTCATCCACCAATAGGAATCTGCGGGATATGGTCGACAAGGGCTTGTTCCGTGAGGATCTCTTTTATCGTTTAAGCCCCTATATCATTGATGTACCTCCCCTTGAGAAACGAAAATCAGATATTCCCCTCCTGGTGGATTTCTTTAGCCTACGCAGAGGCCGAATGGATCCAGCAAGTGATGACGAGTCGGCGTTTATCAAAACATTAAAGGCTTATCACTGGCCAGGTAACGTTCGCGAACTTCAGAATGCGCTGGAGCGCGTTTTTCTTCTGTCAGGAAAGAATAGTCCGGATAGTCAATTTCTTCCTCTCGAAATAGTACAAGCAACCTCCCAGCTTAATGGAAGGGCAAGAACAGATGGAGATAGACAAACCCTGGAAGAAATTGAACAGGACTATATCAAGAAGACATACAGGGAACTCGGCGGCAATAAGACCCAGGTTGCCAAGACGCTGGGTATCAGCTTACGATCACTTTACAACAAGCTGGAAAAGCTGGAACTTAAATCTTAGTCACTACAGTTGGGACATTTCAGGTCATTGGTGATGAATATAAAATTTTTGAAGGATAGAAAGAAGGACGGGTGACACATGACTACATTTTCAATTCTTGTTGTCGATGATGAGAGGGAGATCCGAGACGGATTAAAGGCTTTATTGGAGAACAAGGGCTATGAAGTAGAAACTGCTCACGATGGACAGGAGGCATTAAATCTTTTTAATGAAAATCAGAGCGCGTTGATTTTGTCGGATATCATGATGCCCAACATGACGGGGACGGAGTTATCGAAACAGGTAAAACAGGCATATCCTGACACCAGTGTCGTCCTGTTTACCGGATTTTCTTCAGTTGAGAGTGCTGTTGAAGCGATTAAGAGTGGCGCTGATGAATATCTGCAGAAGCCGATCAATAATGAGGAAGTCATGAACCTGGTGGCTCGTGCCTATGAGCGCTGGGAACTCAAGCGGGACAATGACATGCTGCGCCAGGAGATGCTCCGCAACAAGGCGATGCGGATTGTCGGAGATTCACCCGGAATAAAGAAGCTTAATAAGGAAATTGAACAAGCTGCTAATGATGAAATACCGGTACTCGTCAGTGGCGAACTCGGTTCAGGGAAGGATCTTGTGGCTCGTTCTATCCACGATCAGGGATCCAGGAAAAACCAAGCCTTCGTCTCCATCAACTGTGCAGATATTAATGCGGATCAGTTGGAAAGGGAATTGTTCGGCTTTGAGAAAGGTGCCTTTTCAGGTGCTGAAACACGCAAATTCGGCTTATTGGAGATTGCCAATACGGGGACATTAATATTAGATGATATCAGCGAGATGTCCCTGGAGCTGCAAAGCAAATTATCAAAAACTCTGGAATCCAAACAATTCAGGAGAGTCGGCGGGACAGATGATATCTACTCTGATTTTCGAACGATTTCATTAAGCCAGAAAAATCTCTTTTCACTGGTAGAAGGGGGGACGTTTCGTGAAGAACTATTCTATCAGCTAAGTCCTTACAAAATTGATGTGCCCAGTCTACGAAGCCGAAAATCCGACATTCCTCTGCTGGTTAACTATTTCAGTGAGAAGAAAAATAGACACGACCCCAAGTATGATGAGGAATCTGACTTCATAAAGGTCATGCAAAGATACGACTGGCCAGGAAACGTCAGAGAGCTCCGTCACGCTCTTGAGAGAGTATTTCTTCTAGCAGCCGAAGGTCCGCTTAGCGTTGACCATCTTCCACCGGAGATTGGTGATATCTCTCATCAGTTTAGTGGGGGTTACCGGGGAGACCAAGAAAGAGCGACTCTGGCCGATGTTGAAAGAGAGTATATCGCAAAAACCCTGAGGGAATTGGGGGGGAATAAGACGCATGCTGCCAAAGCGCTTGGAATTAGTTTGAAATCCCTGTATAGCAAGCTGGACGAGTTGGAAATAAAACACCTCTAGTTAATATCAATAGAACATAAGCTTAAAGCCTGTATTCTAAATCAGAGTGCAGGCTTTTTTATATACTTACTGAACTCTCAGAGCGTTTGTCGGGGGCATAATTATTGACCAGTCTACACACTTCTTTTGAAAGTGTATGGAAAAATATAGGTAAACTCTTTTCACAACGAACAGGACGAATTTAACGAGCTTTTTAAAATGAAAAGCAATTCGAATTCCTATTCTTTTGCCTGGACATATTTTGATCCATTAAAACCGAGAGTGCATAAAAACTAAATTCGTAACTTTCGTTTACTTCGTTGTGATAAAAAAAAGACCAGGATATCATCCCCGGTCTTTTCAAATTAATTATCCAAAGCAATGCGATCCCATTATCAATGATCATTTTACTTCCATCAGTCGTATTGCAGCATGTAATTACTGCACTCGAGCCACAACATAAGCTGCAAAAACCTCTTTTATGAAGATAATCAATAAAACCGTAAACTAAGAATAAACAATACTTAATAGACGATATATCTCCTTGGCACATGCTTTGGATTAGAGCTGTGTAGAATTTGATTCGAACCAACAAGGAGATTCGAAATGTTAGTTGCCGTGATCATGATGTTTTTAGCGCTCTCGTTCACAGGCGTATCTGTTTTGAATGTCTCTTATCTCTCTCGATCAGCCTCTGCCGAGACCATCGAAAACATTAAATTACAGTACCAGATGGAATCAAGGATCAATCAAGCTCTTTGGCAAATCAATACGGGTGTCGACTCTCTTGTCGGTGATACCGCGACAAATGTCAACTGTTCATGGAATCCTGAGGAAGATTTACTCACGATAAATATCCAGCAGTATGGGATGGAGACAGAGGTGATGCTTGATCTCTCTGAAGATACTCCCTTTAATCGAGGACTCGCTTCAAACAATCCCATTAATACCTACGGATATGATATCGAGTTAGCAGAAAAACACCGGATTCGAACATTTAAGTTGTTGCCTGATGTGGATCTCAGCTATTTCCAGGATAAGGCAGTAGTGGTCCATCATGGTAATCAGGCATCATGGAAGGAAGCGGATCTGGCTCTGGAGGGCATTCACATATTTACAACCAGTAATGTTAATATATCCGATCTTACATTGAACAACAGTACCTTGGTATTTACCGGTAGAGGCATCACTTTTAATGGAATCAACCATGTCCGGGCACCGCTCCCAGCAGATTCATCAGATGCCCAACCGGTTTTGGTATTTACGGATTCTGATGTCAGTGTGACTCTGGCCGTAGGAAACCAGTTTGAAGGTGCGATCTATTGTGCTGGACAAATTGTATTAAACAACCCGATTTTAACGGGACCGGTGATAGCTGAGAGTATTTACCTGAATCATAACCAGGAATTTCTGGATGATGAATTCTCCGAATACTACCGTTGGACGGCCGGATTTGGTCAGCGGAGTAACTATAATTGGCCCAAACAGATCAATCGCTGGAAGAACACGATTTGGGAAAGGAAACCATCCTCTAAAATCTGATCCCGATGATGGTTTCATATCATCCAGGCTCCAATGAGACATAAGGAAGATGTCGCAGAATAATTAAAAAAATCTTTCATCCCCTAGAAAGCACAATGGCCCCAGTTTTTGGGGCTGTTGTGTTTTTAGGATATACCATTTAGTTCCAAGGCAAAATCAGCACCGTGCACTTTGTTCAAAAGGGGTGTGCAAAAAATGTAAAATTCTACATATTTCTATGCTGATAAAATCACATAAATCTATAAAAAACAATGATATGATGAAGCCAAAAATCACTGGCATAGTGATTGAATTATAGACCAGTGAAATGAGAAACACACAAAACATATCAGGAATCAGGGGAATTGAAATGAAAACTCAAATCATGCATGTTGGAGAGCTCACCATGAAAAACATTCTATTATTAATCGTTCTGGGATTGATCGCTTTTGCTGGATCAGCCGCAGCCCAGACTTATGTCCCTGAAGAAGATTATTCCCTCAGAGTTGGTGACTGGCGTGTTTCCAAGCAACCCGTGAGCTTTAACATGAGTGCCTCCCTGACCCATACCATCGGTTCTGCCTATCTCGCCAACTCCTTTGAAAATTTCATGCCCTGGTGGCAAGCCGACCTGGCAGCTCTTTCTCTTGGTTTGTTATGGGAGGTCAAGGATGGCTTGGTACCCTGGGAAGCGGGTGGTGTTATTGGTGGAGAAGGATTTTCTTACAATGATTTTAAGATGGACCTCCTGGGTGTCTTAATTAACAGAATGCTCCCAACTCTGCTGGAGAAATCGTTCTCAGCAGTGAAAAATTTTGATAGCTCCAAGTATTCCCTGGGATTCTCCAGTCAGGAATATCCAAAACTTCAACTCTCAGTTGGAATGTGATTAGCCTGAATCGTAGCAGAAATTGGGGAGAAATATCATGAGCCTTAAACCATCCAAAACGAAAAGCCTCAATAGGACAACAACATCGATTCTGGCATTACTATTATTGGCGGGCCTGGGCTTTGCGCAGGAGACAAGTGTTGACTATTTCCAATGGCGTACCAACAACAATTCCGAGATAGATCCTGATCGTATTGCGCTCCGTACCATAAGTCCAGCATATGTGGCTCGTTTCTATGAGAATTATGTGACCTGGTGGCAGGCTGATATTCTGGCGCTCTCTACGGTAGCTTTATGGGAAGTGAAGGATGGCTTAGTCCCAGAAGAAAAGGCAGGTTTTATGGGGGGACAGGGTTTTAGCTCTGAGGATTTAATATTTGGAGCTATCGGTATTGGACTGAATCGGGTTCTACCAATTATCGTCAAGCAGGGCAGGAAGTTGATCAGATTTCCCGCCACAGATAGAATGGCAGTTTCCATTAATAACACTGGTTATGCCAAGTTAGCCTTATCGGTGAAGCTATAACCATGAATTTCCGATTTGGATATAAGATTCTCCCGTGGCGGAGGTCTTTACTCTTAACCCTTCTTATTGTGCTCATGGGCGATGTTGTTTATTCCGCTGCTCCATCAATTACGATTTCGGGAGGATCATTGTCACCAACTCCTGTCAACCCGGGTGACACTGAAGTTGGGATGGTCTATTTCAATACTGTTATGAATAAGCTCTCAACATCCTGGACTGCAGTCATCGTTAATTTAACAGGGACAGCTGCTGATGCAGATATTGCAGGGGTAGAGATCTGGAGAGATGATGGGGATGGGACTTGGGAGGGAACGGGCCAGGATACTCAGATCGGTTCCGGAATCTTCAGTGGTGGAACAGTTGAAATCACTTTGGGTGGCTCAGAACCCATCACCACTGCACTCTCCGTAAACTATTATGTTGTCTTCGATGTTGCTTCCTCACTCTCAACACCTATTGCCAGTGGTGGAGCTAGCATCCCTGATGGCGCCTTCACAGCAGGTAAACCAGTGCTTTCATACATGGCTATCAGCTCAGGTGACATCAGCCTTCCTGTTGAGTTGGGAAGCTGGTCTGCAAGGTCCCTTGCTGGTAGTGTAGAACTTGATTGGATCACAGAATCTGAAGTTGAGAATCAGGGCTTTATCATTGAGCGGGCTTCGACCAGCCTTCGCAGGGAAGATTCGGCAGCGCAGGCAGGCTCAGCCACCGACTGGGAAGAGATCGCATCCTTTGTCTCTCATTCAGAACTTTTAGGACAGGGGTCTACGACTAATCGTACCTTCTATTCCTTTACTGATCACAGTGTGAATGTGGGAGAAACGCATTCTTACCGCCTGGCTGATGTGGACTATGTTAGCAACATCACCTATCATGATGATGTCAACGTGACTGTAAGAGATGCAGATGACAGCCAACAGCCGGAGAGCATGAGCCTCAATGATGCCTTTCCAAACCCCTTTAACCCGCTGGTCAACCTGGGCTTCAAACTTGAAGATTCAGCCGAGCTTGAGTTGAGCGTCTATGATGTACAGGGTAGACTCGTAAAGACCATTGTTCAGGGATACCATAATTCTGGCAGTTACACTTTCCAGTGGAATGGCTTAAACGGCCAGGGTGAACTCCAATCTTCAGGTGTTTATCTTGTTCGGCTGGTTTCTGTAAACAATCATCTCGTTCACAAAGTTACCTTGCTCCGCTAAAATCTTTATACTGCTGTAGGGTAGAGATCAGGTTATATTTGATCTATATCATAAGGGGCTTCGCAGGGGGCTGTTATTGTGAACCAAATCACAACTTTTTATCCTAATTATTGTAAAATCAACTGTATATTCAAATATCCATGAGGAGGATTGGTAAAATGAAATTTTCGCAATTAAGAAATGTGTTTTCCCCAGTACTTTTGATCGTGTTGCTGCTGGTAAATCCGGCCTGGCTAATGGCTTCTACGGATGGCAATACTGCTGTTGAAAAACTCCAGCAATTGCGCACATCCCAGAATGAACATACCAGCTTGGCCAACATCAAAGCCAATAGCATTGAGGTGGGTAAAAAACAGCTTGAGACCCCGGGTTTAGCCTTCAGGCAAGCCTTGCAGGCAAATCAGCATCGTGAGACCCCTGAAATTTCATTCAGCAGAGCCCCCGGATTTCACAAAATCACTTCAGGTGCAAATGCTGTGACAGGGTTTACGCTGAATGCGATGCCAGATCCCATATACCATGGCCAGGGAAAAATTACCTATGCCTCACTGGATTCATTGTATTTCAATTTTCTGACCAGCATGAATGGTCCTGATACCACAGATATGGATATTGTGCTTACCATTGGTCTGGGAATGATGTTTGGAAATGATGGGAGCTTTGAAAATGATTCCAGTCTGATTCATTTTTACAGTCCTTCCGGTGTTCTGGATGACGTAATAGCAGTGCCTACGATAGACGATCCCATGGCCATATGGACCAGTATGAGTGATTCGGTCAATGTTGGTAATTTATGGGTCATCTATACCCGCACGTCGCAGTTATATGCAGTGCTGCAGGTAACCTCTGTCTCCGAAGACTACCCCGATGAGCATATTGCCTTTGACTACATGATACAAACCAATGGCAGCAACATTTTTGGAGATGTTCCCCCTCTTGCCATAACAGTGAATAACCTGGCAGCAGATACGCTGATCATTGGTTCTGAGCCGTATGTCTCAATGAGCCTTGGTCAGGATGTCACCGGTACCCTGGTTGTTTCCTGGGATAGGAATCATAATGGAATAAAGGATGAACCGGATATTCCTGTTAAAGAGTATGAATTCACTGATAATGACATGCACGATCTGAATTTTGACGATGGGATCTTTGATCTCATTTATGAAAATGATATGGCCGATGGAGTGAACTATGTCACCGACGATTTTTTGTTCACTGTATCCACTGATCATGGTGAGGCAAGCGCCTCCGTTCACTTTTATAATAATCCAAGCCCATATTATGTCACTGGTACTGTTCGCGATATCGTAAGCAATGAGCCCTTGGAAGGTATTGTGGTCTGGGGTGATTATGCCATGTATGATATGGGACCGATGCCCATGGAGGACAATCGTCCAACCATGAGCGCCATCACAGATATCTCTGGAGCCTATACTCTTTTCTTTCCAGACTCTGGATATGTCATGGTTGGATCCTGGGATCATCTAATGCTCGCAGGTGGATTAATCCCTGAGCCCAAACGCGTTGAATTGGGCTTATATGCAGGAGAAACAGTCAACTTCTACTATAGAGAACCCTTGGCTCGAATCAGAGGGTTTGTTGAAGATGAATCAGGAACTCCATTAGTTGATATTGAAATGAGAGCATTTCAGCAAGATCCAATGCGTTCTGATCGATCTGAAGGCGACGATGGCAGCGAATATTTAGGCTTTACAGACGAAACAGGTTATTATGAAATTGGAGTTGACCCCGGTTGGTTTTATGTCGAGGTGGAAGGAAAAGATCTCATTCCCGACTTCATGATCCCACAAGGACAGGGACTGGAAGTCACTGAAACCAGTGCAAACAGTGCCGATTTCGTCCTTTCCGTACCCAATAGCTCTATTAGCGGTACGGTGTTTCTGGACGGTACTCCGTATCCGGATGCCCTGGTACACGCTTGGAACTGGGAATTTGGCTGGAATATGGTCTGGACTGATGAGTTTGGGGCCTATGATATCCCGGTATATGATCCAGTAACGATAACATTTGTTGACAGTTTTGGTTATGGAGGCTATGATCTTCGGGTGCATCTTGAGGACATTGTTTCTCCTAATCCCATCATTCAGTTTTCAGACAACTGGAATGTAGCTCCTGGATCTGACAATGAAGATATTCTCCTTGTAACAGTAACTGGCGGGATTTCTGGAATCTTCTATAACAGGGAGGACAACCAACCGATTTCAGATAGTTGGAATGTGGGAATGCAGGCCCAAAACCTGGATAATGGGATGTCTTTCTGGACCAATCCAAGCGAATACGATGGAAGCTATGAATTGTGGCTGCTAGCCGGAACCTACGAAATCACAGCAGGCGGTATGGATTGGTATGGTCCTGAGCCAGATACGATTCTCGTTGGCGAAACCATGCTTCCCTATGACATCTACCTTGACCCAGTGAATTATCAAGGCATTTTTGATGGTCGAGTACTGGATGATCTGACCAATGCGCCTATCGCGAATGCGAATGTTGATATTGGGAATGAGTACTGGGCCAATCATGTGATGACCGATGCCGAAGGCTATTTCCATTTCGAATTACCTAATGGCCACTATGGATATAAAATCTATGCACCCAATTATCTTGACTTCTTTGGAGAAGTAGATATCAACGATAACTATGTCTATCAGGAGACCAAGCTCAAGAAAATGATCGTCAATGGTGCCATAGGGGGTGTGGTTCTCGATGGATCAGCACCAGTTGAAAATGCAATGGTGGACATATGGAACCCGGCCACGGCATTTGGTTTCCACACATGGACGGATGCTGACGGTCATTACTGGTTCGATCTGCCTAATGGAATATATGACATCCATGTTGAACATCCCAACTATCTGCCCTACTGGGATAGTGGTTTGTGGGTTTCCAACGACACACTGGTCTACGATGTGAATCTTACAGTTGCCGATGGTGCCATCAAGGGGCACGTTTATGATCAGAATGATGGGATACCCGTAAAGTATGCTGGTATTTATGTTGTCAGTATGAATCCAGATCCTACCGATTCTGAATTTTTTCCCCACTATGGTGGAATGACTGATGATAATGGTGACTTTTATATTCCCGTACGCAATGGGATGTATGATGTTCACATTGATGCCCCCGGCTATGAGCCTGGTGTATACACACTTATCGGAGTTGATTTCAATGAGGTCTCACTTGATGTTCCCATGATGATGCGGGAATTTATGGGGCCAATAATTTACAGCATCCGAGATCAAGAAAACGATCAAGGACGCTGGGTCCGACTAGAGTTTGGATCGGAGACAAATGATGTTTCCCAGTACATGGCATATAGTGTGTGGCGTCTGACGCATACTCCAATGGGTCGATTCTATGACTTCATTGCTTATGTACCAAACAAGGACTGGCAATTCTATAGCCTGGTCGCCCCAACCCTGATCGACTCCAACGCCTCTACAAGCCCTATGGAGTATGAGACGGAGTTTATGGTTACTGGTCACTATGATGAATGGAATTTTATCGATGGCGGCCCCAATTCTGGATACTCAAAGGATAATATTCATCCAGGAGCACCTGGAGGCTTTGTGTTATCAGATATTGGATCTGATTATAAGGATCTTATGTGGGAGCCGAACACAGATGATGATTTTCAGCATTATGAGCTTTATCGTGCGGCCAATGGAGATTTCGAGGGACGCAGTCCCATTGCCAGATTGACTGAGAATCATTTCAGAGATTCAGGTATTAATCCCGAAGTTGGTCATCACTACATGCTGAAAGCCATTGATGCCAATGGAAATGCCAGTGAGGGTGCTATCGTCATTACACCAAATACACTTGCTGCGGGGAACGATGCCTTACCAGCGGAGTATGGCCTCTCGCAGAATTATCCAAACCCATTCAATCCGACAACCCTCATCGAGTTTGCCCTGCCCGAGGCCTCAGAGGTGAGTCTGGTGATCTATAATCTCCTGGGTCAGAAGGTGCGAACCCTGGTGAGTGGATCTACGCCAGCTGGCTTTCTAAATGTGGTCTGGAATGGTCTGGGTGATAACGGGAAGACCTTGAGTAGTGGTACCTACATTTATCAGCTTAAATCAGCCGATATGACCTTCACCAAGAAGATGGTATTTATGAAATAAAAACATCCTCTCGTCTAGAGGAATCTCAATAGGTACTTACATATAATCGGAAGGCGGAGAATGATCTCTCCGTCTTCCTTTTTATTGGACAATATTAGGCCTTAAAATTGAGCTAATTGGAAAGCAAAATAAGCCTGATAAATGAAATGGAATGAAAGGTCTTATTCATTGACTGAGGAAGGACTCAAGTATACTTTTGGCAGCTCCAAAAAAGGTTCCCAAGTTTTTGGGAAGTAAAACTTGATCCGGAAGGGAACAATTGCCCCCTCAGGCGGTAGATTGGAAACATGAAAATATTGCTGGCCACACAGAATGCACACAAGGTAGATGAATTGATTCGCCTGCTGGAGCCCTTTGCAATCGATGTGGTCTCCCTGTTGGATTTCCCGGAGATCGGTGAGATCGTTGAAGATGGCGACACACTTGAGGCAAATGCTGTCATTAAGGCCAAGGCTGGCTATGCCCATTGTGGCCTGCCCACCATAGCAGATGATACCGGACTGGCCGTGGACGCCCTCAATGGCGCTCCCGGGGTCTATGCAGCCCGTTATGCCGGGGAGAATGCCAGCTATGATGACAACGTGCAGAAGATGCTGGATGAAATGAAGAACGTACCTGAAGGACAACGCCAGGCCAGGTTTCAAACAGCCGCTGTCTTCTATGATGGAAGCACGACCATCTCAGCTATTGGGGAGGTTCAGGGAAGCATCTGTGAGCGAAGATATGGTGAATCAGGATTTGGATATGACCCGATCTTTTTTGTTCCTGAAAAACAGAAAACCTACGCTCAGATGGATCTAGCAGAAAAAAATCAATTGAGTCACCGGAAACGGGCTTTTGAATCACTATTTAAGATATTAACTCAGACACATCAGGCTTTTCAAGCGGGGCTGCGATAAGAATCTAGGCTAATCTTTCCTTCATCCTACATGGATACAAATCTGGACTTGATATAAGCAACGTGAGAACGATTGAAGTCATTATATTATCCTTAATTTTGCTCTGGGCACCCTCATATGCTCAGGATGATGAAGCACGTTCTCCCGGAATTAGTTTCCCCATGAAAGCCAAATGGTTCGAACTTGCAACCACAAGGGTGTTAGAGGAAGCTAAAGGGGGTTTGTTTCTCAAAGACGGTTCACTCCACCTGGCCTCGCCGATGGCAACGCTCGCGTCCCTCAAATCATCTGTGCAGATGGATAGCACAGCTACTTATTTCACCTTCTCGCAGACCATGAATGGTAAAACAGTGGGGATTCCCACAGTGGTAGCCATTGATGAATATGTTCAGATGCAGTTAGCGCATAACAAAACCCAGCTCTTCAGGAGGATAGCAACTGGATCTCTACAATCTGAAGAGGAAAGCACATCCCAGTCATTCGAGCTTATCGGGGCGGATATCGCCGGACAACGTGTATCATTGCGTGTTCGTGGGAATGTGAACATTACCGGTAAACTGAGAAAAGAAGATCGATCCAAGACCACCAACGTCAACAACCAGAATCAATCCAACACATTTCAGATCGAACAAAAACAGGCCTTCAAAATCGAAGGAAAAATTGGCGACCGGATCAGCATACAAGTGGATCAGGATAGTGAGCGAGATTTTGATTTTGAAAATAATATGGAGATTTACTACAACGGGAATGAGGATGAGATCATCCAAAAGATAGAAGCTGGTAACATATCCCTGAATCTCCCAGGAACTAAACTGGCTATGTTTTCCGGTCAGAACAATGGTCTGTTCGGATTAAAAGCTCTGGCAAAGATCGGTCCCGTAGATATCACAGCTATTGCCTCTCTGGAAAGAGGCCGCAAAGAGAAACTTTCCCTCAGTGGAAGTTCAGAAGCCTCTGAAGTGACCATTGATGACTATAACCGACGCAGAAACACCTATTTCTATGTCAATCACTTTTATAGACGAAAATCTTATCCCCTCAACAAGCAGGGTCAATATCAATTAACCGGTCGATCCATCCAATCCATCCGGGTGTATAAGTATACAAATTTCATCCAGGGTGATGAGATCACAAATTTTGCAAAGATTTACGATTATCCTGAATCGGATGGTGAGGCAGTCACCAGCCGCCAGGTCGTTCAACTGGAACAGGGACCTGATGGAGATTTCGTTGTTTATGAAGACCTCGGTGTGATCCGTATGAACTCCCCGGTCCAGAGCAATGAGGTCCTGGCCATTGCTTATCGAGATACCTTCCTCCTGGCTCCTGATCAGAATCAGACCAATCTCATCGTTCAGGAATACAATCGTCCGGATAACAATGCAATTCCCTACCCTTACTTTCAGGAAGGAAATGATATCGCGCTGGGAACCCCGGGTATTGCGGATACGCTCAAATTAAAAATGATAAAACCGGACAATGCCCTTCCCGGCGATCCTACCTGGGATCTGGAATGGAAAAACGTCTTTTATTTAAAAACCACCGGCATCAACAGTGATGGCTTTGATCTGAAAATGAGGCGTAGTCTCGGTGGAGATGAGTCAGAATTGGCAGAAGATGGAACTCCTTTTCTACAACTTTTCGGTCTGGATAATAAGGGTATAGGGGCCGTGGTGGAGCCGGATGGTGTCGTCGATCTGGATTATGAAAATATATTGAATCTTCGTCGTGGCGAACTGATTTTCCCCTTTCTTTACCCCTTTACCGCTGATAGTGTTGTTACTGGTCAGGCCCCCTGGATGAAAAACGCCTCGGGTACTTTGCTAGGGAACGGTGGAAACCCAAATCTGATAAAATATCCTGATTATCAGAGTTCATCATTTTATAAGTATGCGCAGGGAACCTCTGATTACACCAAAGACAGTAAGTTTCGCATGCATGTCAGTTATGCAAATCAAAGCTCAACCTTCAATCTTGGATTCAATGTGATCGAGGGGTCTGAGGAAGTAACCCTGAATGGTGTTCAGCTCGAGCGGGGTGCCTCCCGGGACTACACCATTGACTATTTTACCGGTCAACTCCTGATCCTCAATGAATCAGCTCTGGCACCAGGAGCAAACCTTGATATTAAATATGAGTTGAATGAGTTTTTCCAGTTGGATAAAAAGGTCATTCTGGGATCACGAGCAGAGATCAAATTTGGGGAAAACAAAGAATCATTTGTAGGCTTGAGCGCCATCTACTTTTCAAAAAGTAGCATCGATGAAAAAGTACGGGTGGGGAAAGAACCCATGGAGAACTTTATCTGGGATCTGAATACCAGGATCACCAGAGAGCTTCCCTGGCTGACCCGTGGATTGGACTGGATGCCCATTCTGAAAACGGATGCAAAGTCCAATGTGACCTTGAGTGGCGAAATTGCCCAAGTTATTCCCAATCCAAATACATCGGTGAACAAAGAGTTGGGAGATTTTGGCGTTGCCTATCTGGATGATTTTGAGGGGAGTCGGCGGGTCGCTCAGCTAAGCATCATCCGCGGCTCATGGGGTCTGGCATCCATTCCCCTGGATATGAGCAACCGCGACAATAAACACCGAGCCTATACCTATTGGTACAATCCCTATAATCGCATCCTCACCAAACAGATCTGGCCCAATAAGGAAACCAGCGCTCAAGCTCAAAACGATGTCACCGATATTCTCGTTCTAAATGTGATACCTGATTCTTCCTTCTCCTACCAGGCCGGTGGACCAGCAGGTGAGGCCTGGGGAGGGATCATGCGGGCGCTGTCCTCTGGCTATTACGACCAGAGTGAGTCAAAATTTCTTGAATTGTGGGTCAAGGGTGATCAGGGACGCCTACATGTGGATCTTGGATACATTAGTGAAGATCAACAACAGGAACGTCAAAAGTGGTCGGTAAATATTCTGGGTGAGACTGTAAGCAAGGGCTACGGGAGCAAACCTGATACAGAAGATATTCCCTCCCAGGTATTTCCCTCAGGAGATGGCTTTGTGGTAGCTGAGGAAGATCTTGGTATCGATGGATTACCCTATACAACCCCGGTGGATATTGCCCGCTATGGTTTCCACCACCCCTCTTGGGACAGATACCAATTTGATCCCACGGCTAATCCGATTGATTATCGCCATATCAATGGTACAGAAGGCAACCTTGATATCGAGGGGGGTACCTATCCAAATACCGAAGATTTGAACAATGACGGTGCTCTGGATACCAAAAATGCATATTTTACAATTGACATTGATCTTGATTCAGACGCCTATATCGCCGGTAGAACCAAATTTAGTGATGGTCAGGAAACCGGCTGGAAATTAGTCAGTATCCCATTAGCTGATTTTAGGGAAGCCGGGAGCGGACAACCTCTCTGGTCCCAGATCAAGTTTGCGAGATTGTGGATGGATGAAGTTCCTGAAGGTGGAGCCGCTTTACAGATCGCCACGGTGGATATTGTAGGAAACGATTGGCAGGAGCGGGGTGTCTACTCAAAATATGATGGCATCGAAACCAGCGTATTGGATTCCTCCTCCGGGACACTGAATGTCATGGTGATCAATACTGAGGATAATCCCAGTCGCTATAACGCCGATGCCAATCCAGGGAGCTATTCAGCCCCGCCTGCTGGTGTAGAAGGTATTTTAGATCCGATCACCCAGCTGCGCTCCAAGGAGCAGTCACTTGTTGTTCGAACCGACGATCTCTTACCCGGTCATACCGTTGTCGCAGACAAACAATTTTACGGCTCCAACGCGAAGGATTTCATTCATTATAAGACCTTAAAAATGTTTGTTCACGGTTGGGATAAAAGCCGGGGTGGCTCTTATGAAGCGCCTTTCACTGACTATGTCATTGATGGCGAATCTAAACTTGAATTCTTTTTCCGCTTTGGTGAGACAGATAATGACTTCTACGAGCTTAGGCGCCCAATCTATCCCGGCTGGGATGAGGCGAATCACCTGGAAGTGAATATGTCTGATCTGGCTAATTTCAAGTTGGCTCTGGAAGATTCTCTCTTTGTGATCTATCGGACCTTTGATCTGGGAACTGGAATTGATAGTTCAGCCTATGACACCCTGTACTGGGGTGAATTACCTGTTGATTATAAGTATGCCAGCAAAACACTTGCAGACGGAAGTAAAATCGCTGTAAAAGGGCGTCCCTCACTTTCCCGTGTGAAGCGGATGAAAACCGGATTCACCAATTTATCTGATATACGGATGAGTGGTGAGATCTGGCTGGATGAATTACGTGTTAGTGATGTGGAGAAGAACACCGCAACAGCCTATCGTGCTAACCTCAGTATGAATTTTGCAGACATAGCAACTCTGAATATGACTATCCAGCGAGATGATGCTGATTTCCACAATGTACAGCAGCAATTTGGTTCCGGTGATAACGCTGACGCCTTGAATATCAGCGGAACTTTTTCTGCTCATAAACTCCTCCCCAGTTCATGGGGAATGAATATTCCAGTTGCTGTGTCATATAACAAGAATGAGAGACGACCCAAATATATTACGGGTAGTGATATCAGGATCGCTGATCTGGATCCTGCCCTGCAAGACACCCTTGAGACGATAACATCCCGCAATCAGGCTCAGAGTTGGAACATGTCCATCTCTAAAAGGGAGAAATCTGAGCACTGGTTACCCAAATACACGCTGGATAATATGAGTTTTAAGATCGGAAACACAAAAAGCGTTTCTTCTTCCCCACTTGTTAAAGAGCAGAAATCAGAAAAGACGGATGGGAGTTTTTCCTACAAGCTGAATCTTGGAAATAAATTCACGGTTGAACCACTCAAATTCATGGACTCGGTTCCCTTGATAGGCCGGCGCATGGCAGGAGCCGAATTTGGGTATATGCCAAGTAATGTTGGATTTAGTGGATCCATGGTTGAGAACAGAAGATCAAACGTTTATAGAAATCCAAACTCCATACCTCTGCCGGAAAGCCATCAATTGAGTATGAGCCAGGCCTATAATATTGATTGGAATCTGCTTAGCTCCCTAACGGCAAGATATAGTGCCAACCTGACTAACAATCTGGACAGTCTCAAGGATCGGAAACGAGACATCATTACCCAGGCTGATTTTGGTCACCTTGGGAACTTCAGGGAAAGCTATAATTTTTCGTGGAATCCAAAGGGTCTAAAACTCTTATCTCCTTCTCTCTCATACTCATCAAATTTTTCGGCACTGGATAAGATCGATGTGAATCAACCCGGTCTTGACTTGAACGTGAATGCCAATACCACGGCCAGTATGTCGCTTACTTTAACTGACTGGTTTGCCCTTATTCATAAACCAGAGAAAGGGAAGCAAAGCTCCAGCAACGGAAACGAGCAGGTTCAGCGCGGTCGTGGAAGAGGGCGGAGTGCCCAGGTACCCACAAACCCGGAGGATAATAAACCTGCTGGGGAGCAAGAAAAAGAACCTGAAGAAGAGAAGTCCCTGAAATTGAGCGACATTCTGGATTTTGCCCATGAAATGCTGGGGAAGGTTGACCCAATATCAGTGAATATCTCTCAGGGTCGCCAAACCTCATCTTCGCGTCAGATTGCTTCTGCTGTTTTGGATTCAACTTATCTGGTGAGATCAGGTGACAGCACCGGGGTAGCAGATTCTCTGGTTGTTACGCTAAAGATAGATGAATTAGCTGTGGATGACATTGGGATGGGCTACCGGACAGGACTTAATCTGGGGGTTGCCCATTTGAATCATCCGGATGCAACAAATCCCATCGTGAATTCTGAAAATATTAACACGACCATCCGATCCGGTCTCAAACTGACTAAAAATTTGAGCACCAAAATGACCTTTGCCTTCGGACAAAAAAGTTCTCTTTTGAATAAGAGTTCGGGTGAGGTGATCAATTCAAATATTGACTTCTTGCCCAGCGGTACGCTTACGGGCAAGCCTGCAGATGAAGCCAGCTCCTTTGGAAATGCGGGTTTTCCGCTGCCTTCATTTAATTTTCGCTATTCCGGTTTAAAGGATATCAAATGGCTCAAAAAGTATTTGAACAGTGCCAGCCTGGACATGAACTACAGTGGCAAAAAGAACACAACCCGAGAAAAAGGGATCATTACCAGGGAGACCTATTCCATTGCCTTTTCACCCTTGATTGGACTCACTCTTCGTAGTAAAAATGATATTGATGGCTCCTTGAATTATCGTGTGAGCAAAAATATCAGTAATTCAATCAGCGGGGTAAATAGGACAGACACAAAACAAACCTTCAGCCAGTCCTTGAACGCCAGCATTTCTTATGCCCATACAGGCGGATTAAAAATACCCCTGCCCATGCTGAAAGATAAAACGCTGGAGAATAAGATCGATTTCCGTGTGGAGATTTCCTATACACGCGAGCAAGATTTTACCGGTGTCAAAGATGATTCTAAAACTATTGCACCCATTTCATTTGAAGAAGGGAGCTTCAATCAATCCCTCTCCATCAGACCCGGTATACAATACAGTTTTACCGATAAGGTCTCAGGAAGTGTATCCTATGAATATCGGATTACTGAAAATCTGCACACAGGTCGACAGGACGTCTCTGATTTCCAATTTGGTGTCAATATTCAGATCAAGGGTTAGGGGGAGAATCATGCATAAAATATCGGTTCATTTACTCATTACTTTGATGCTGGTGACATACCTGGCAAATCCTCTTCCAGCTCAGACAGCCTTTGACCCTGATCAGGCCTTTGAATATTTGATAGACCAATGTGATCTGGGAACAAGAGAACCCAATTCATCAGGTGCCAAAGCTGCCATAAAATATTATCAGGGGATCTTAGAACCGCTGGCTGATGAGTTTTATCTGCAAAATTTTGAAATAGATGATCCTTACGCCGACCGGAAACTGGATCTGACCAATATCATAGCCCGTTTTCAACCTGAAAAATCATCTCGCATTATTCTGTGTGCGCACTGGGATACAAGACCAAGAGCAGAATACGATCTACATGCACCCAATAAGGCGATGATCGGTGCCAATGATGGAGCCAGTGGGGTAGCTATATTGCTTGAAATGGCTCGCAGTCTTCAGGCGGAGTCACCTGAAACCGGCGTTGACATCATCCTTTTCGATGGTGAAGACTATGGAAAGCCTCAAGATCTCCAACATTATCTTTTGGGCAGCCGCTACTATGTGGAGCATCCCTATTTACCCCTACCCCAGCAGGTGATTCTTCTAGATATGGTGGGTGACACAGAATTGACCATCAAGATCGACCCGGTGTCCTATCGATCTGCCCCCAGAGTTATTGAAGAGATCTGGTCCCTGGGTACGGAACTAGGCTATGATCAATTCAAAATGGTTTTGGGAACCAGTATGTACGATGATCATGTGCCATTTATTGAAAAGGGTATCCCGGCCATCGACATCATTGATTTTGAATATCCTGGACCTGGAAACGCTTACTGGCACACACACAATGATACACCAGATAAATGTAGCCCTGAAAGCTTAGGGGCAGTTGGAAACACACTTTTAACTTGGTTATATCAGCAATGAAAAGAAGGCTTACAGAGGATTCAGGATGAGTAAAATTTATGCAAACCCCTTTTCATGGGGTCAGCCTGTGAATGGAAATAGCTATCTACCCAGACCAATAGAGCAAGAGCAAATCAGTACAGCTATTGGAAATCAAATTCCGATCATCATTAGCGGAAGACGTGGTACAGGCAAGACAAGCATGATGAGATTTATCCTCAATAAAATGCCTGATCCTTCACTCTTTCTGGATCTGCGTTTTGTTGTTGGGCTGGGTGATCTGCACAGGGAGCTTGTACAAGCTGTGGCAACTGCATTCCCAAGCGTTAGTGAAACTGAAGCATTCAAAGCACTCCGTCAGATGGATCAAGAAGAGAGTTTATCCCCCATATTTAAGTTCTTACAGGCTACTCAGATTGTCCTGGTATGGGATGAATTTCACCATATCCTGAATTCCAAGGGCAATTTCATCGAAGAGCTGACAAAGAATTTTGGGGTCAAATCCGGGATCACCCATGTATTCATAAGCCATCGTGAAGATTTATTGTGTGAGATCTTTGAGAATACAAAGGATCGTCCATTCAAGAAGATGGAGCACATTGTTCTTCAGGGTTTGGATGAAAAGGCCTTTAATCTATTTCTCACCAAAGGTTTTCGGCAAATGGGGCTGAATGATTTTGACTTAGCCAATGCGGTCCTGAGTTTTACTGAATGTTTACCCCAGTTGACTCAAAATTTAGCGCATTCTCTGGCACAACTGTGGTTAGAGGGGAACACCACCCGTCTGCTGGATCGAACCATCAATAAAATGCTCAGGGAACATAACGCCCTTTTTACATCCCAATGGGACAATTTTGGCTTGAATGAGAAAAGGTTATTGCTGGGACTGGCCAGTGGACATTCCAGACCTACTGAACTAGGGTTTATCGCAAAATTCGGCCTTTCAGCAACCAGCACTGCCCACAACACGGCTTTAAAATTACTGCGTGAGGGCTGGGTGGTCAATCGGGATGAAGGCTACTATCTTTACGATCCACTATTCCTCAAGTGGCTGAAAAATGAGGAAGTACGGTCTTGAAGAACATTGTTTCACAATGGATCTCAGTGAATGTGAAAATTGCTGAGCAATACAGTGAGGTTGCCATGGATTATGCACTTTCTGTGGGTGGAATGGCCGTTGTTGAAAATGAAGATGAATTTCAAGTCAGCTATCCCCTCAATGATAGCACGCAAAGCTCATTACATGAATTAAAGGACTTTCTGATGGATCTGGATCCTGAAGTATCTATCAGGGAAGAACTTGTGCAGCGAGAAAATTGGAATAAAAGATGGCAGTCCTTCTTCAGACCAACTGTAATAAGCGAACAAATCATTGTTCTCCCGGAGTGGGAGAAACCGGAAAAATTCCCCCACCCAATTAAAACTCGCATTCGACCCGCCATGGCTTTCGGAACCGGGACGCACGAAACCACCCAACTTTGTCTAGAGATGCTGGAAAAATCAATTCAAGCCAATGACAGGGTTTTGGATGTGGGAACAGGTAGCGGAATTCTGGGAATTACAGCGCTTCATTTGGGTGCCGCTCAAGTGGATGCCATTGAAAATGATCCCCTGGCGGAAGAGAATATTCAGGATAATTTGAAATTAAATGAGATAAACAGGGGCTTTCAGCTCCAGATCAGTGATGAACCCTCCCTGGCCGCGCCTTATGATCTTATGGTTGTCAATATTATTAAAGCAAAACTCTTTCCCGTACTACCGGAATATTTTCATTCGGTGAGAGTCGGAGGGAGAGTCATTGTTTCAGGTCTTCTCAGTACAGAGGAACAGGAATTAAAAGATTTGCTAAAAGAGTCACCCTGGTCGATCATCAGCACCCATACAAAAAAGGAATGGATCGCTTTTTTATGCGAAGTGGAATAATCATCATCAGCGCAGTACTCTTATTTCAGTATTGTGATCAAACACCTACAACACTTGATCCTGAACCCTATGTTTCAAATGCAGGAGCAAATATATTTGTTCTGGAAATCACTCGTTTTGAATTTGATGTTCTTACAAATGAATTCTTCTTTTCAGTCCTGGCTACCAGTCCTCAGGCGGATCTAGCCCTTACAGCAGAGATCTTGCTTGCTGATGTTCCAGTCAAGGCTTTCGAGCTGAATGATGATGGCAGAGCCATGGATATTCTGGCAAATGACAACTCTTTTGAAATGAGTTGGCAACTCCCTGATTTACTGCTGGCAGACATTGAAAATATCTGGACCCTGAGAACCACAGCACACTCCGATGGTGAAACTATCTCGAAGAGCCAAAGTGTAGAGCCCGAATTGTTTACGCCGCCTGTGATTCACAGTGTGCTGCATCGGGACACACTGCAATTATCAAGCAGTGGCTTGGTCCTGGATACCTTATCACTGCTGGTGAGTCATCCGACGGGACTGGATGAGATTCGGGATGTGAACATGTTGTCGCTCAAACCAGACGGTAACTATGCCAATAATGGCCAGCCCATTCCCTTATACGACGATGGAGGTAAGGAAATCTTTTTCTCATTTGAGGGCATAGATTTCACCAGCGGAGACCGGACTGCCAATGATGGGACCTACAGTCTGATCCTGGCTTTGACTCCCTCAACTCTCAGTGGAACCTATTATTGGACCTTTAACTCCAGAACCTGGGATGGGGATGCAGCAGTGCCGCTGATGGATTCACTCACGGTTCTTCCGGCTACTAGCGTAAGTAGCGTATCAAAAGAATTGATCAGTCTCAAAGGAACCATCCAATGAGCAGGATTCTATTTGTCCTCGGTTTAGCCCTGGCACTCCAGGGTCAACTCATGCGACCCTCGAGTTTTTCATTGGCTTCAGTTGATAGTGTATACAGCGGACTCATTGGATCTAGTATCACTGATATTGTTGGTCAGGGTGAGACGATCTGGCTGGGTTCAGGTCATGGGCTAAGCGCAAGCTTTGATGGGGGAGCGTCTTATGTGGGATATAGTCAGCGCTTTTCCGCTTTTGGAAAGGGTGGTGTTTCAGCGCTAGAAGCCGCTGGTGATACGATCTGGGTGGCCATGGGATTCGACACAACCACTGCATTTGGTGAGCTTAAAGCTGGTGGTGGCATCAGTCGTTCTACAGATGGTGGTCTTAGCTGGACTTTTTTGGGCCAACCCATGGATATCCTGAGAATTGATACAATTATTGGGAATGACACGACGTATGCAAAATATTCGAATATGGATCTTTGGGGGGTGAATATCTTGACAGTGGATGTGGTTACGCCAATTCAAAATATCACATACGATTTAGCCTTTGATGGTAAAAGACTCTGGGCAAGCTCATTTGGGGGAGGTTTGAGAGTATCCCCTGATCTGGGTGATACCTGGCAGCGGGTGATGCTTCCCTGGGATGATGTTAGTGTTCTGGATTCCATGAGCATCCATGAGCTTGAGCAGGATATTCAGGATTCACCTGAAAAATTTGCCTTGGATCCTCTCACCCATTTGAATCATATTAATTTTTCAGTAAAAGCATGGGGCGATACAATCTGGGTGGGCAGTTCAAATGGTATCAATCGGTCGCTGGATGGTGGCAAAAGCTGGGAGCACTTTACTTTTCAAAATTCAAATATTTCAGCTAACTGGGTGATCGCTTTAAATCGCCAGATCCTGGCAGATGGATCGGAGCGGATATGGGCTTCCACAGTTACCACGGGAGCAGGGGATGTCACTGGACTAAGTTTTTATGAGAGCGAGTTGGATGATTGGCGAGCTACCCAGTTGGGAGTCAGTAAGGCCTGGAATATTGGCTCAGATGTATTTTCTGTTTACTCAGCTACGGATGACGGCCTATGGAAATCAAAGGATGGTCTGCATTTCACCGTGCTTCCAAACTTCCACAATAATGATAACTCTGAAGTGATCTATTCAGATGAGGTTTATTCTGTTCTGGTCAACAATGACGGTGCCCTATGGGTGGGAACAGGGGACGGTCTAGCGATCAGCTATAATGATGGATTAAGCTGGAATATCCACAAGGCTCGTAGCGAAAACACAGATGATAAATTCTACGCCTATCCCAATCCATTTACAGCTCGATACGATAAAGTTGTCAATGGACAGGGTAATCTGATTGTTCGATTTATTGCGGAACTGGGAGATGAAGTATCCATAACAGTATTTGATTTTGGAATGCATAGAGTGAGAGAAGTAGCTGATGCTGTTGAAGCTCAATTTGATGGCGCTCAGGAGCGAACCTGGAACGGGCGCAATGAAGCAGGTTATCTGGTGGCAAACGGTACTTATTTTATTCGAATTGAAGTTGACTCTGAAATTCATTGGACGAAAGTGATGGTGATAAATTGAAAACGATCACTTTGAGTTTATCCTCACTATTGCGAAGTCTTTGCGAAGGAAGAATGACTGAAGCAATCTCGAATCTGAGATCGCCACGATCATTAACATTCTCTCGCGAAGACTGGACCGGAAAAAGCTTCATGATAGGCACTCTTCTCATACTTTTATTATCTGGACAATCCTTGGTAGCCTCCGGTCTGGGAGGATTTAGTGGAACCTCTAGCCGATTTACCTCGGATCCAATAGCAGCCGGAACAGGTGGGATAACGCTTTTCGAAAACAGTTCGACCAACAGCTATACTCAAAATCCAGCCTCTCTTTCATCTACGATGACCAGGAAATTCGATGCAGGTATGGTGCAGCTTTCCCTTGATCGATATATCTATACTGTGAGTGGAAGCGTTCCTTTACCCCCAACTGCACACTTAGGGGTGGGTCTGATCGCAGCCGGTACCAGGAACATTCAGGCACGAGACTCAAGAGGGTATTATTCAGGAGAGTTGAATGACACGGAAATGACATATCTAGTTTCTTTTTCCAATCGCTTCTCAGAAAAATTAGCCTTTGGGCTTTCGTTAAAAATCCTGACCAAACAGCTCGCTTCGGAGGAGGATTGGTTTGACCTCAAGGGAAGTGGATTTGGCGCCGGTTTTGGGCTACTATTCAAGCCCTGGGAGGGTAGTACCCTGGGGTTTGCCATAAAGGATTGGAACAGCAGCTATAAGTGGAAAACACAGGAGCTTTTTGATCAGGGTAGCAATTATCAGGATGATTTCCCCATGAGTTTCTCCTGGGGATGGAGGGAAGAGATCAATGCATTGACCCTGCTCTTTGAACATGATCATTACTTCATTGGAGAAAACATCTTTAGAGTCGCAGTGATGTGGGAGGGGGTTAAAAACCTTCAATTGAATACCGGGTTTAGCTATGAGGATGAGTTTTTCATTCCAGGAGCAAGCGCTCGCTATGAGATATCCCTGAGACCGGGTTTACCCATGCATATTGACCTGGGAATTCGGGTCGGAGTTCCAGGGGAAGGATTAAGAAATTATTTAGGCTGGGGGTTATCATTCTAATGCTAAAAAGGATACTGAGCTTAGTCATTATATCCGGCTTTGTCATTGGGCAGAGCAGTTTTGATATTCTAAACACACCAACAGATTCTCGTGATGCGGCTCTGGGGATTAATCTGAACCCCACTGTCAAGCCTACGCGTCTCCTGACAAATCCAGAGCGTACGATTACCCTGAATGTCTGGAACTGGGTGGCGGATGTTCAAGGAGCCTACATAGGCATTGCCCGGGAGAATACGCATTTTAGTGTGCAGGCATTGCACAGCGGTGAGCTGGAATACAGAAATGAGATTCCCACCGTGGAGCCCCTCAGCACCTTCGAGTACACCTTATTTGATCTGGGTATCTCCCACGCTAGACGCTGGAAGCAGATAGCTATCGGTCTGGGAGCAGAGCTGATCTATGAGCGTACACTCAACGCCTCTTCAACGGGTTTATCCTTTAATTTGGATGCCGCTTATAAACTTAATAAGGTCCTCATGCTAAGCGGTGGTTTGCGCCATTTTGGGATCTCTGGTGAATTAGAGACTGAGGAAACAGCACTCCCTACAGAGGTCTGGCTGGAAATGGATGCAGAATTAAGCAACTTCTCTGCTCTGGCAGAGATCAATAGCGGCTCTTTTCCCTTGGCACTGGGTTTGAACTATCCAATCATCCGGGGATTTGAAATCGCAGCTGGAGTGCAGCTGGAGTTGTCTGAATTTCAGACCAAGATCCACCCGTCTTCAGGCTTTACTCTGGAATGGACCAACTTTGAATTAGGTTATGCCATATATCAATTAGATCACAATCTGGGACCAAGGCACTTCATCAGCTTGTTTTGGAACTATTAAGCGGGGGGCTTATGAACAAACAGTCTATCATAAACGATTTTTCCAGGCATGTATCGGAAGGGAAGGCATCCTTTTATAAGAAATACGGGATGAATTTCGTTATGGGGCGCCGTGAAGGACCGTGGATGTATGATATTGAGGGCAAAAAACGACTTTTCAATTGCCACGCGAATGGTGGTGTTTTCAACCTCGGTCATCGTCACCCGGAAATCATTGAATCACTGAAGACCGCCCTGGATGAGATGGATATTGGTAACCATCATCTTATGAGCCGTGAGCGGGCTATCCTGGCAAAACAATTGACGGACAGTATGCCAGGCGATCTGAACGTCTGCATCTTTGGCGTTGGGGGTGGAGAAGCTGTGGACCTGGCGCTAAAGTTGGCCCTGGGATATACTGGTCGTAAAAAAATTCTATCTGCAGATGGGGGCTATCATGGGCACACTGGTCTTGCATTAACAGTGGGAGATGCAAAATACCGAGACCCATTTGGTGTTGGTGCTGCTGATATGCTTCAGATTCCATTTAATGATACTGAAGCCATGGAAAAAGCTCTGACTGAGGATGTGGCTGCTGTGATTCTGGAAACAGTACCGGCAACGCTGGGTATGCCCATACCAGAACCGGGTTATCTGAAGCAGGTCAGATCACTGTGCGATCAGAACGGGACCTTGTTGATTATGGATGAAGTTCAGAGCGGATTGGGCCGTACAGGCAAGCTTTGGGCCTTTGAACACGCTGGTATCGTACCAGACATGGTTATCATTGGCAAAGGACTTTCCGGTGGTATATACCCAATTTCAGCTACCATCATCCGTGATCCCTTGGATCAAATCTTTAAAGAAAATCCATTTATTCATATTTCCACATTTGGTGGAGCAGAATTAGGCTGTCGAGTAGGGCAAAAGGTTATGAGCATCACATCCGAACCTACCTTTCTGGAACAGGTGCAAGAATCTGGGGAAAAAGTTCGAGCAGGCTTGGAAAAGCTGAGGCAAAAGTATCCAAAATTCTTTACCGGGATTCGACAAACCGGATTAATGATTGGACTTGAGCTTCGAGATGAACATGCAGGTCCTGCATTAACTAAAGCCGCATTTGACAATGATCTCCTCATGGTTTATGCAAATAATGATACCTCGGTCTGCCAGTTGCTCCCACCGCTGACCATTACAGAGGATGAGGTAGCCTGGGTCCTGGAACATTTGGATCGAGCCTTGAATTCAGCCCGAAAACTGAGGTCTGCTCTGCTGGCGAAGCAAAAAGTAGGTAAGTTTTTTAGTCGCATCTCTGGAAAGGATTAAAAGTGACCTGTAATCCACCGTTCGTCTTCGCGAGCGACAGAAAGGAGCGCGGCGATCTCAGACCTGAGATTGCTTCGTCACGCTGCTCCTCGCAAAGACTAAGAAATAGATAGACATGACGCTTACTGTGGAACGACTTCAGCAATTTGAGAGCAGTTTAGATCCGCTTAACCCGCTTTCTTCCAAGATTCCCTGCAATATTCTGGGCTATGGAGAGATATCGACCGTCCTGCAAATCGATAATGATCAGGAATTGGCGGCCAAACGCATGCCGCTTTTTGCCACAATTGAAGCAGCAGAAAAATATGCACATAATTACAAAAACTATTGTGAACACCTGAGAGAAGCTGGCTTGATGGTCCCGGAAGACAGGACAGTGATCGTCCGGGGACATGGAGATCTGGCAGTCATGTATATTCTCCAGAAGCAGCTCCCCCCCAAACGCTTTTGTCATGTCTTGATCCACACGGAACGGGCTGAATATATAAGTCAGATGGCCAAACGGATTACAGCTGAAATCGAGAAGGTCTGGACATTTAATGAACAACAAAAACCAGAATTAATGCTGGCAATTGATGGCCAACTCTCAAATTGGGTCCTGCTAGAATCCGGTGAACTCCTATTTATTGACACGAGCACACCCCTCATGCACGAGAACGGCGTGGAAGTACTGGATCCAGAGCTGCTCCTCCAAAGTGCTCCCTCCTTTCTACGCTGGTTGATACGCTGGCAATTCCTGGATGATGTGATGAGTCGTTATTATGACCGACGACTTGTCTATACTGATCTCATAGCAAATTTATTTAAAGAGCAGTCTCCTGACTTGGTTGAATCCTGGATCAAGATCATCAATGAAATCAGTTCCGAACTCATGCTTCCTCTGGATAAACAGCAAATAGAATCTTATTATAGAGAAGACAAACTTATCTGGCGCCTATTTCTTGGATTAAGACGCTTGGATCGATTTGTAAAAACAGTCCTTCTCAGGCAGCGCTATGAATTTGTTCTCCCTGGCAAGATTAAGCGATAAAAGAAAGATCTCATTATGTGTGATACCTTTGTAGCTCTACCCTCTGTAACCCAGGATGGAAGTATGATCTTTGGGAAGAATAGCGATCGTGAGGCTTCAGAGGTCCAACTCCTGGAGTATTACCCCGAATGTCGTCATGACCCCGGTGAGGAAGTTGACTGCACCTATTTCAGCATTCCTCAGGTCGAGGAGACACATGCTGTTCTCCTTAGCAGACCCTTCTGGATGTGGGGGGCAGAGATCGGATCCAACTCTAAGGGCGTGGTTATCGGTAATGAAGCGGTTTGGACAAAAATGCCTCTGAATAAAGAGGGTGGTCTAACCGGAATGGACCTGGTTCGTCTGGCTCTTGAACGGCGGAGCACAGCACGAGGAGCCCTGGAGACCATCACCGAGTTGTTGGAGAAATATGGACAGGGGGGCAATGGCGGTTATCGGAATAAAATTTTTTATTACCACAACAGCTTTCTCATCGCTGATCCAAACGAAGCATGGGTGCTGGAAACAGCGGGTCATCTCTGGGCCGCAAAGCGAGTTGAGGATTACTACGCTATTAGTAATGGACTGACCATTGGTAGTGACTTCGATCTTATGCACGAAGATCTCATCTATCATGCCCTGGAAAAAGGATGGATTAAAAAGAAGTCAGAATTCCACTTTGCCAGATGCTATTCAGATACGTTTTATACAAAATTTTCTGCCTGTCAGATACGCCAGGGAAGATCTCATGAACTTTTGAGACAGAAAACCTATACTCTGGCAGATGCCTTTGCACATTTACGCGATCATGGGAGTAATGATTATCGCCCGGACACCCATTTCCTAATGAATCATGTCTGTGCACATGCTGGTGCCAGTCCTGCTCGACAGGCAGCCCAGACAACCTCCTCAATGGTGGCTCATTTGACGGCTGAGTCAAATACTTTTTGGGTGACTGCCACGGCCAGCCCGTGCACCTCTGTGTTCAAACCCGTCTGGTTTGGGGCGAATCCCCTTCCCACATCCTTTATGGGTGAAAATATCAGTGATTATGATGAGGACATCTTCTGGTGGCATCACGAGGAGCTTCACCGACACATTCTAAGAGATTTTCAACATCGCCATGATTTGATTCGTAAGGAATTCGATGTCCTGGAAACGCGCTGGATGAAACAGGCAACCCAGGTTCAGGAAGGTGACAAGGCAAAGCTGACAGCTGAAGCCTTCAGCCTTGAGAAGGAGACGGCAGATGCCCTCATCGCCATGATGGAGTCAGAAACCATTCTGAAAAAGCCACGTTTCCCATATCGTAGATTTTGGAACAAGCAGAACCAATTGGTCAAATTAGATTTGAATTAATCACCGACCTTAAAGATCAAAATTAGTAAACCCAAGAACGCCCCCCAAAGACTTGTACTCTTTGGGGGGCGTTCGCTAACTTGAATCTACTGTTTTTCCTAAACAGACACATCCTTATACGTGATGTATCTGTTTCAGATTACTTGACCAGAAGCAATTTCCTGGTTTTACTGAAATCTTTAGATTCCAGGCGTACGAAATACAAGCCACTGGCATGTCGGCTTGCATTCCAGGTAATGCTGTAGGTTCCAGCAGGTGTTGCACCGGAAGCCAGTGTCTCTACCAAAGCTCCCCTAACATCATATACTTTGAGAGTATGGTTCCCAGCATTTGCCAGGGAATACTCAAGAGTGGTTGAGGGGTTGAATGGATTTGGGTAATTCTGGCTCAGAGAATATGTCGCTGGAAGTGCGGGTACATCCGTTGCCACGGGTTCACCTGTCATATCTTCCAGATCACGAACTTGAACCTTATAGGAACCAAAACTGTGGTTCCATATACCTTGAAGATTTGTCAGGACATCATCAACAGCCAGGCCACCCAAAGAGTCATCAGCGGCACCATGGTAGACTGCCCAATCATCATCCACCAGGAAATCACCGTGACCATCGCTGACTGTCCAGTCGTAGCTATTGATCGATTTCACAGATACCCCAGTGTAGAGTGCAACAAAGTTGGATTCATAGCCCTCAGGATTTGACTCCAGCTTATTGCCTGTAAGAATGATCGGCACCTCAGCATTTCCGCTGGAGTGAACCGTAACTTCAGCGTCTACAATTGCTGTGGCTTCATCATAGCGCTCAATTACGGTACCTTTGACAGTAATATCATCCCCTCTTACAGGGACATAACCACTTGTATCTACACAAACGATACCATAACCCATGCTTGGCTCGGATTGAATGGAAAAGAGATCGCCAGCGCCATAATTAATGTCGGAACCGGTAACGATACCTCTGGCGGTTACGATCTGTCCAACATAATAGCTGTTACCGCTTGCGAAGGGAGTATCCTGAAGATCAAAGATCGTGGGACCAGTGGCTCTCGTATGGTAGCCATACATCCCCAATGTTATATCTGGAGGCATGGTTGTGGAGAGGGCTTCGTCCTGATTATCTCCACCATCATCTGTAGCACTCAAATAGTACTCTACAAATGCACCTTCTGTATTGGTCGCTGGAATAGTTCCACTAAACAGAGTAGTGTCTGTGGTTCCCTCTGTCATAGCCAGACTCGTCCAGGCACCGCCATTCACTCGATAATTGATGGTAGCGGAAGCTACATCCGATTTATCTACCATTTTTGCGCTAATTGCTATTGCATCTGCCAGACCAAGGGCCGATTCTGTAATTGCAATATTAGTGATTACAGGTGGTCCACCACCCAAGACTACATCTGATGGCACAAAAGCTCTAATCGAATAAGTCGTGTTATCTTCAAAGGAACCATAGGCGTGGTAAACATACCCTTCGATAGACTTAAGCGTCGTTCCAGCGGGTGGAGTAATAAATTCTCCACCAATGTAATTGCCGTACACATCTTCACCCAACATACTATTGGTGGCATCGCCATCCGACATGCAGACGCCTGAGCCATCATCAATTGTGAATTCACCATAAGGTAAATTACCGTTGATTACCACGGCATTCTCGATGCGAACCATGTTATTTTCCCATTGTTCAGCAGTCATGGGATCTCGAAGTTCACCTGTCGTAATAACTGGTCTTTCAGGAATATCAGTTATTCCCACAAGTGAAACCGGTTCTGTAATAAACATTTCAGTAAAAGCTGCAGGTCCACCTGCCCCAGCATATTCAAATATGTATCCGGTCATGTGGACTGAATCACCTTCGAAAAGTTCGGGAAAAGCAGATGCGTCGGCGAAATAGGACAAAATGGCACTATAAGGTCCACCATTTGGATCCTGCCAGACGAATCGTGAATACCCAGAGAGGATCCCGCCTGTTGTATCGTGGCCAGAAATTTCTGCTGTAGGAACTGTGACGATACCAATACAGGAGACGGTGTCACCTACGAAATAGGAGGCATCGACATACGCGCTGTCAGGCAACATATAGAGTGCAGATCCAAGCACTTGCTGTATACGTTGAACACGTGTGAATTCACCAGCCTGGATAATATCCCTAGCCAAACGTGGGAGAATCTTACGTGCGCCATAGGTCCATTCCATAACTCCAGTAATACTGGCAATGCCCGCACCGGCAACTGGATAATAGTAATAGGGCCAGACATCATTTGTTGAAAGTGAAGTCGTACCGTCTGTAATGCTCCACTCACCGTTACCTTCATCAGGATCATCAACAGTCACATCCATTATGGTGACAAGACAGCCTTCATATTTTTCTTCTGCAGCTTCTGCGGGTGTGAGCAGTATGGGTGCCGGTGGATTTCCTGCAAGTCCGTGTACTACAATGGAATCAGGAAGAAATTCAGTGACACCATAATATTCTGTAATACTACCCCTTATTGTAACCGAGTCACCCTCCACGATGGTGGTCCTCATGACATCATATGTTGTGTTTGCCACATCCCGAATACCATCATCACTGTAATTAAAGACATAGATGCCACTCCAGGCAGTATCGGCATCCTGGACATACATGGTCCGATTCTTATAACTTCCCCAATATTCTGCAGTCACAACACCTGAGATAGTCACTACCTGATCTTTCAGGGGTGACGCATCGTCAGTGCCAGGGTCTGCTACATACTGGATGTCTGCGATCGGTGTAATTGCTGTAATACTACCGAATGCAAACGAGAAAGCCAGAGCAAGTATAAGTACCAATCTCATCATAAACCTATCCTCCTTGTTTTGTTAAAAAGCTGAATACTGACACCTTGAATGCGACACTGCTCCTCGGCGTGATGCACTCAAACCAGTATCCTCTACTATTTCAAAATAACGAACCGACCCTCTTTTACTTTTCCGTAATCAGGGCTGTTCTTATCAATGTTCTTCACAGTGTACAGGTACAAACCAGTGGCAGCTTCCTGTTGATCTCGGGTGATGAGATCCCAGGCATGTTCTCCACCGGAGAATTTAGGATTCAATCTGGAATCAATATTTTGAACATCTTTTCCAGAATAACTATCAGCATCGTGGATGATTTTCTTCACTTCATCCATGGCGAGCGTAAATATCCTAATTTCTGCCTTTGGTGGCAAGTACTGAAACCAGATTAATTTGTCGCGAGTGCCGTATCCATCCATGTGGCTGAGCCCCTGTAGGGATTGGGATAGACACCTGTTTTCTCGTTCCAGTCACTGCTTACGGTACCAGGGTAGACGATCTGACGATTCGTCGATTTTGAACTTTCCAGACTTGCCAGATTAGTGGCGGGATCCCCTTGATCGAAGGCGGTAACCGTATAATAGTTGAGCCAGCCATTTTTTACACCCTTATTGGTGTATTTGTAATGATAATAATGTCCAGAGATGAGAATGCTATCAGGTTCACCAAATTCATCCACAATCCTTATAGGATCAAACCCAACATCAAAACCTATACCATTTCCCGCCAGATCAAATTCTGCAAGTAAGGTATACTCATGATCCTGGCCTTTATTCTGGACTTTACGGGCTCCATACAGACGATAACCCTCAAAATCCTTGAGATGGGATATTGGATCTACGGCATCTTCTGAAACCCTATCCCAGTAGATATCAAATTGTTGGCTCAGGTTATTTATATGCATCCTGGGGGGCGGCGGTGGTTCAGGAAGGATGTATCTATCCAGTTTTCCGTCTTGATCCGAATCTTCGCCAGGATCTAGAATATTGTTGCGGTTTGCATCTTCACCATCATACGCCTTTTGTGCCCAATCTGCGTTTGTATGCAATTCAGCGCGTCGAGGGGCTGAATCGATTCCGCCGGCTGCAAATCTGCCGGCAATAAAAGCAAATACGACATGCGTTGAATCACCCGGCGGGAGTGCCCAATTCTCCATATTCCCAGCAACCGGTACCGAACCCAGAGGTCCTGCAGAGTGGAGGAAAAGCCAACTGCCTGGATTAGCGGGGTAACCGTCGCTTAAATAATCAGCGGTCGTGCCTTTTGGAACGCTGGTGGAAAGTTGTGCATATCTCCCTGCATCGGTGAGAGCCTGAACATAAAGGGGATAAGTTTCATTACTGACCGCATTCCAGGGCCATTGGCTATAGTAGGTTTTCAAATATGGCTGGGGAACTGTACCTCCCAGCGTCTTCTGAGCAATATAGGACTCGGCCCAACCATCATCTCCATCATCATCATAGCTATATCCCATATTTCTTGGGAATCCAGCGCCATCAATGGACTCATCGTAGCCGTTGAGATTATCGTACCAGTAGAAACCCCCGCCTGGTTCGTAAACACTGGTGTAGTTCATATTGGCAACTGATACATCATGCCAGGTCCCAACATATATATTTGAAATTGATTGAGCTGCATTAATATTTTTTATGGTATACTCAAAGATCACAAATGCTTCAGCAAACGAAAAATCCCAGGCGTATGTTTTCATTTTTACTTCAATTCCCAGCGCTTCGTGGTTGGGAACGGCTGTCATTGTATTCGGAAATATATCAGTGAACCGAGTCGTGAAATCTTGATGGGAGATCGCAGTGGGGTCATATACCGGGCTGGTTGTTACGCTGGAGCGCTCTACAAGGGGACTTAAAGGGATGTATTCAAAGCCTTCCTCTCCAGACTCAAATACACCATCAACAATCGCAGTCGAAACGCGGGGTTGACCATTCAGCATTCCTCCAACCCACAAACCGGAATATGCTGAATGTTCCACTTGCTCACGCATGACCAGCGTATGCTGCTTATACATGAAAGAGGGTTGAACTTCCCCATCAATCTTGTTATAACCGTTCCCTAAGACACCAAAATTAGTTAGGGCGATGCCAAGTTGATTAATGCTGGTGTATTTTTTATAATCATCTGCCACCTGCGAAATCAACATAGATGGTAGTAGACCGATCAGCAGCCAGAGAAGTGAGTATTTTGATGTGTTCATATATTTCAGCAAGGTTCTCATTGGTTAATGGTAGTCAATTCCTCATCAATCGAGGTTGAAAGGATAAAACGAAACACACCTCCCTGGGCCGGGTCACAAACATAAATAACTCCACGCTCATCTGCAGCTATGGAAACCGGCTCCAGTAATTGCCCCTTTTTTTCAACGGTAAAGAAGGTGTCCACGTATGCCGAATCCATTGATCCGAGAGTGAAGAGGCTGGTATCAACCAGAGCGGAATCTGAGCCAGAATAGACCCAGATACTTGTGTCAACAAAGCTGGCTTCATGCTGAAAGTGTACCCACATGGATGTATCAACCGTTACTTTTTCAATTCCAGCCTTTTTAAAGAAACTCCCATCTCCATTGAAAACGAGAATTTCCTGTAAATCAGTATTTGCTACGTAAATCTTCTGTTTCGCATCCACAGCTACATCGTATGGACGGGCATATTGCTCAGGAGACATGATGTCATCGACAAAGAGCTCAAATCTCGAAGGATAACTGGTGATCACATTGGGTTGAACAGAATGTACATACATTTGTTTTCCATGTTGTGAATAATATAGATTGCCAAAATTGTCCACATCAATGCCTGTTGGTCGATTAACCGTACCAGCACCAGTCCCTATTTCCTTAACGTTATCATTAAACAAGGCAGTATGGCTAAAGTAGGTTTCCCCATTTCCAAGTTTTAGCGCTCCATTGCGAACATGAGCTGCTCGCAGAATACGATTTTGAGCTGAATCAGCAGCATAGAAAAACGGATCATCAAGTCGAGCAGCTGTGACAGCGGAAAATATAGTCTTTTGACTGGAGTAGTAAGGGTCAGTGTCACTGTTATACCAAAAATCCATATCCAAAAAGGCATGAGGTCGCAGCAGAGAATCTGCCATTAGCTCATTTTTTTCAAAGCGACTACTGTCAAGGTCGGCATACCAGGCTGACGAATTGAGGTAGGCTGCAGATTCGATCTTGAATGCGGACACCCATTTTCGTTCGCCTGTTGAACTATTCTTCATGAGAATTTCGGTAGCGACAGAATCGATACCGTGGATGTTCCAAAATTGATTCCAGCGATACACCTTATTCGACCCATCAATGATTAATAGATTGAGTCGTCCGTCAATGTCCATGTCTACGGGTGAAAAGGAATCACCCAAATGATCAAAGCCCAGGGTAGCATAAGTTGGATCAACTAAGTCGAGTCTAGCACCAGCCTGGTTGAAAACAAGAACATCACGGACACCAGCATCTGCGATGAACACCTGGCGAGCATAAGATACTGAAACCTCTACTGGAGTGATCAGCCCCACTTCGCTTCCCCAGGATGGTGATAAGGGCAAATAGGTTGTATCTATATTGAATTCCTGGTTTGCATCATCATCCAGGGTTGGAAGATTCATAGGGTCTAAACAGGCCAAAAGTACGAATACGAGTCCGATAATAATAAACTTTCTCATAGGGTGAACCTGATGCTGTAGCGCTGAGGCTCAGAGAGAATATCTGTGGCTGTGTAAGAATAGTCAAAACTCACGCTGATTCCACCAGGAAGTCCAAGATGTATCCCACCCCCCAGAGCCAGACCGAAGCCTTCATTGTTAACGACGTAGCCACCCCTCAAGCTAAATATATTCCAGAGCAGGTAATCTAGTCCAAATGAGTAATTTTCGGCTGCATCTGCTGGATGAGTTAACTGAAAGGAACCCGTTAGTTGGCTGCTCTCTCCCTCAATGATCTCATAGGCAGCGCCAAGACTAAAGGTTGTTGGTGGAGAAAAGGATTGGTACTGGAGGGAGTCAGCAAGTACAGGCTCCCCATCTTGGTTAAGAATTGTTTTTGAGTAGGTACCACTGGGCTTAAATGTTGCCCCAAAATTGGTCATGGCAGCAGCAATCCTTAAACTACGAAGCCCTGTTTCATAAAGCGTACCAAAATCAAGCAAAATTCCACTCATATCCTGAGCATCAAGGGTCTCCCTTACGTATTTCACCGTTGTCCCAAAGGCAAATCTGTCAGACAATTGTAAACTGTAGGTCAAAGCGGCAAATTCGTCGCTATAAATGAATGTCTTGCCAGTTCCAAAGGGCATGTATTCAGTTGTTTCGATCATGGGTTCCATGTGGAGAGAACCCATACTAATACCCAGATGTCCTCGTTCGCCAAGAGGCGTGGAAAGTGCCACACAATCATAATCGATATCCGTAGGCAGATCGAGATGAAAAAGAACAACATCACGTTGGGGTAATTTGCTGATTAGTGATGGGTTGTAGAATACACTGGCTGCGTCATGCGCTACCGCAACACCAGCGCCAGCCAAGCTCGCCCCATAGGGACTTGTGCCAATTTTAAGAAATGGAAAAACTGCCGTCCCAACTTTTTGCCCACCCAGATTCTGAAAGAGGGCCTGACCATGACCAAGACCGGGTAGGAGGAGGATCGCGAGGATTAATTGGTACATAACCGTCTTCATTAAAAAATCACCTGTAGTCCAAGCTCGGCAGTGCGTGGTCTTTCCATACGTGAAGGATCTATTCTTGGGTCAGGACTGCTTGAATAGCTATAAGATATCATCTCGCCTGGGTCGAACCCTTCTCCTGTAAAAACATTGATTCGTCTGGGAATACGGTTATCGAGCAGGTTTTCAACTTCGAATAAAAGACGAAAGCGTATATCATTAACAACCCAATTCTTATAAACGCGAGCGTCGACTGTAAAGCGAGCTTTATCTGCGATCATATTATTGGGCGTATCTGAATTAGGCGTTCCATACCAGTAGATCTCGCCATCTTCTCCACGTCTTTGTCCAATTGGGAGACCAGATCTGCCGGGATCCTCCAGTAAGGTTTGTGATGTATAACGCCGGCCAGTTTCATAGTCGAGACGCAAAGAGCTTCCCCAGTCCTTTAGTCCTAAGAAAGTCTTCTCTTTAGATGCGGGCTGGTAATAAGATAAATTTAAAAAAGTTCTAATGGGTCGATCCCAACTAAGATAATTTTCGCCAAGCGGCTTTTCGGAAAGGGCGCCAGCCTGGACCAGTAGATTGTCATTGGGGTTAGAACTTTTCCCGGTGGCGATGGAATAAGAAAAATGTCCATCCGCGTAAAAGTTCTTCCAGAATCTTGTTCGCAGGATAGCCTCAACACCACGAGAGCGAGCATAGTCAGCATTAAAGTACATATTGAACCTCAGGTGAGCAAAGCGGGGATTCTCTGAAGTTATGCTTTGTGAGGTCTCGTAATTGTACATGTTTTTCCAGTAAGCCTTTAACTCCAATACCTGGTCTTCACTGAACCGATGCTTTACACCAAATTCGTACTGAACGGTTGTCTTCGGATTTAGAGTTGGGTTACCTATGATCTGATAAGCCCCCTGTGAATTATTATTTAATTTTGAGAACACATATTGAAAGGTTGGTAACTGTGAAAAATGTCCGTAGTAAAAATAAAGCACATCATTATTAGTAATGGGATGTGAAATACCCAGGCGTGGGCTTAAATGCATTTTTATTCTATCACCAAACCAGACCCGTGTCTCATCTTTAAATTTTTGAATGGCAGCCTCGGTTAAGACTACTTGGGGTGAGTCATTAATAGCGTCTTCTATATATTTACCGGGCACCCAGTAATCATACCGTAAGCCAATGTTGACCACCATGCCTTCAAACGAAATGTTATCCTGGATGTAAGCACTCCCATAATGAGTACTCGCTTTATAAAAATCAAAATCGGCTCCCAATCCACTGGTCCCCGTCCAGGGTTCATTGATATCCAGGACCTGGATGGTTGTCCAATTCCCCTCGATGCCCGATTTTAAGCTCTGCCGTTCACTGACTGAATAATTCCAATCAGCTTTGATCGCATCATTATTACTGATGGTATTGTACCACTCCGGTGACATGCCAGTGTCATAAAACTGATCGCCATAAGTGATTTCAATATCCCCGTCGCGGCTTGAAGGGCTATAAAAATTCGGTTCAAGATCGAGTCGCTCACGATATTCTGACCAGGGAAGGTCCTGTACCGCGCTGTGCTCTTCTGTTGTAAAGCGGCTAAACTTAAGCTCATAAAAACTTTTTGGGCTAATGGTGTGAGCAATAATTGAGTTAACCATTACAGCAGAGCGTGTGACTGTATTGTAATTATCTAGAATATTGATGTAACGATATGGAAAAGATGCGCTGCCAAAGGCTCGCGCCATGAAATATCCCTGATTAATATTGAGAGACATATCGACCGTATTGGACCATTGTACCACGGGTGTGATCTTCCAGGTAGATTTAAACATGGCGTGCCAGTCATTTTCCTCTTTTGGGGATAAATTCTCCAGAAAGTTGGCTGTCTGGCTTTCATTTAAAAAGGGGAAGCTTAGACTTGCATGAGGATATAATTTTTTTGCCCTTGGAAGATTAGTATTTGAGATCTTGCCATAACCATTAACAAAAAAGAAGAAATCTCCGGGTAGATCGAGGCCAATCTTGCCAAGTAAGTTTTCAGTAATTGATGGTCCACCAACGTTAAATTCAACGCGACGTGTTCCATAGTCAGACAATCCAGCGACTCCATCAGAGGTTACTTTAAAACTACCCTCCATTTTTTGATGTCCTTGTTTGAGCCTCACATTTACAACTCCAGACATTGCCTGACCATACTCGGCATTAAACCCACCCGTTAAAACTTCCATTTCTTCGATAGCGTCGGCGTTTACATATAGATTTGCACTATAGCCGGTCAGTGGATCTTTTGTCACAATACCATCCACAACGAAGAGGGTCTCATCTAGACGACCACCACGAACGTGAAGCTCATTGTCTGTGCTTGAAACGCCGCCAGTTTTACTCAGTATGTCCACCACATCATCAACAACCATGGTCTCGAGAACTTCTTTGCTCATTCTGGAGCCTGAAGCTGTTTCCCGGACATCAAACAGGGGTCGTTTTCCAATAACGACCACATCACGTCCAAACGAGAGGACGGAAGACTCCATCTCAAAGTCAGATTCTATTACCAGGCCTGCCGGAACGGATACTCCTGTTTGTTGATAGGTCTTGTAGCCGATGTAGGTAATTTGTAAATCATATTCACCAGGGGCCACTCCAGTAATAGAATAGCGACCTTCAATATCAGTGGTGCTACCCCAGTAGGTGCCTTGAATTATGATATTCACGCCGATCAATGGCTCCTGAGATTCTTTATCAATGACTCGCCCCCGAATAGTGGCGGTTTGCTGTCCCAGCACTGTGCTAAGACCAATTACAATGAATAAAGTCAGGATACGTTTCATTGTGAAAATCTCTCCAGTAAGGACCAGGAAATAAATTTTCCAGCGGAGCCGAGGCCTTCCATCATGGCGCCACCTGTGCTACCATCATGAAACGGCATGGAGAAGAGGATCACTTTTCCGCCACCAGGATTAGTGGATGTGCGATGATCGAACTCTGCTGCTGCAATAGGACGACCCGTCCAGGGATCAGTGCTACCGGGGGCCGGCAATCTATAGAGAGGCGTATACTTTGGACCGCCAATTGGATCTAAAATTGTTGTATCATTTAGTGCAAATGACTTTACCCGAAATGGGATGAGTTTAGAAAGTTTAAGATCTAAATCCTGGCTAATACTGGATTCCAGGACTATCCCTGGGAAGAGACGGCCATTAGGATTAATAGTTGCTGTTGAATCGAAAGGGAACCAGGTGGTCGCAGTAGTGACAAGTTCAGTCACATTAATCAGCATATTACCACCACCCTGGAGAAAGGCGTTAATTGGATTGGCGGCATCATCATATTCTTCTGGACCAGTCGTGGCTGAGTACCAGACGATATGCTTGAAATAATTGAGGGTAGCAGATACATCTTTTTCGGAATATGGTAAGGATCCACCGATCTCCCAGATGGAATATCCATCAGAACCGATACCTGGAATAGTATCTAAAACACTCTTATACCAAGCCATGGCCTTGTTCTGTGAATCAAAGAAGAAATCATCTACTAAAAGAACATCGCCAACTGGCTCTTGGACCTCCCAGGTATTTGGAGTGGCGTTATCTTCCAGATCTGGATAATGAATAATTTCACTTTCCGTACCGGCAACATCTCTGACCTTGAGATAAAAAACATGCGTCCCAGGTACCAGTTCTGTCAGCGTGATACCCTTTTCGGCAGCCCCCAGAGCGATCCAGTTGGACGTATCATCAAGAGCATAAAAAATTGAATCAATTGTTTCCAGCCCATCAGCATCTGATACCGTCCAAAGAAAAGTTCTTGTGGGAAAGGTCTTCTCTGTAATATTGGGTGTACTCCCCGTTACTATCGGATTACTTTGATAGCGAAAATCGATGGCTGGTGGTGTGTTTTTAATGGGTAATATCAGTTCCGCAGGGCTTGGATCCACCAGTGAATCTGAATCCATGGCTTTTACCTTGAATCCAAAAATGTCAGTGGCTGTTCGAATTGGAATAATAAAGGCTTTAAATTCAGCAGTAGTATAAGTCCATTCCTGCTCATGATCCCATTTATAAAAATACCCGATGACATCACCATCGGTATCCTCACCCCACCATCGCATGGTCTGCGTACTGGCAAGAACGGTTTGGAGTGCGTTACTGAGGGTATCAACTTCACCTGGCGGGACGCTGTCACCCTCAAAATAATATGTGTATACAGTATCACAATTACCCAAGGAATCACAAACGATACTGTCGAGATGATTGTAGATCGCTGATTGGCTCAGGATGCTTAGAAATGTTTCCGGAGCTGAGTTATCAAATCGGGAGCTAGTAAGTGGGTCTTCCAATAATTCACAACTGGAAAGACCAAACATGACTAAGGTGAATAGCACGAGAGAAAGGAAGTAGAAATATCTTCTAGCTCGAATAGTCATGCTAGCCAACTCCTGATGCATTAAATACTATAGGGTTCTGAATGTGAATTTACCGGCAGGGGGTTCCGATTATATGTTGGTGTTTTGATGTCTGGGCAAAGGCTGAATTTTTTTGTTACTTGCTGTCTAATTTGCAAAATTATTTGCCCACCATTTCTACCATACATAAACATCCTTGGGTAACCCAACCCAACATATTGGGTTGGGACTTAAATTCGTCACGGGGGATAAAATGTCAATACTTATTCCATTTAAATGTGTATTATTTGCCCAGAACAGGATCATAAATATCATGAATGACCATATCGTTATAAGTTTAGGGTTGTTAATAATCTGCGGACCAAATAGCTTGCATAGTGAGATGATTTTGTGTTTGAATCAATAAAGAGTAGCAGAATAAATCCAGTTTAATAGAGGGGAAAAAGATGAAGCGAAGTGGCGGTCAAGGTATCAATATTTTACTATTACTAGTATTCACAGGCACAACTCTGCTTAGCTGTTCCAAGCAGTCCATAAATCCTTCCTCAGACGAATATCTGATCATTTTGTCGATGGATGGATGTCGCTGGGATTATCCGCAGCTGGCCAATATGCCACATCTGGAATCAATTGCATCTCGGGGAGTCAGAGCTACCTCCATGCAGCCTGTCTTCCCAGCCAATACATTTCCAACTCATTACTCACTGGCTACAGGGCTTTATCCAGATCACCACGGTATCGTTGATAATTCGTTTCGGGATACCGTGATGAATCTCCCATACTCCATGGGGAATCGTGATGCTGTTGAAAACCCATCCTTTTATGAGGGAGAGCCGATCTGGGTTACAGCTGAAAAGCAGGGAGTGAAAGCCGCATCCTTTTTCTGGGTTGGTTCTGAAGCGCCGATTAAGGGAATACGCCCCTCCACTACCATGCGCTATGATGGAAGTGTTCCATATGAAGTCAGGATTGATAGCGTAATCTCCTGGTTCGAAAGACCAGAAGCGACCCGTCCGCGTCTGATCATGTGGTATTTTGAAGAGCCAGACGGGATCGGTCATAAGCATGGACCCGAGAGTCCCGAGACAAGGGCAACCCTGGAGAATCTGGATAGTCTACTGGGTGTGTTTTTGTCAAGAATAGAGTTACTGCCCATAGCTGAAAAGATCAATATCATTGTGACTTCTGATCATGGTATGTCAGCTACATCGGAAGAGCGGGTTGTATATATAGATGATTATTTGAAAGAAGACTGGACCGAAAAGCGTGGATGGACGAGTTTCTATCCCAAACCGGGTTTCGCGGATTCAGTTTTATTGGCCCTTGAGAATGCACCCCATATTGATGCATGGAAAAAGGAAGATATCCCTGACAGCCTTCATTATGGAACAAATGCACGAATACCACCTATCGTTGCCTCAAGAGAAAGTGGTTGGAGTGTTGGTCGGCGCTATCAGGATCCCGCTCGCTATAATGGCGGATCCCATGGGTATAATCCGTATTTCAAGGATATGCATGTGATCTTTTACGCAAAAGGACCCGCCTTCAAGAAAGGATATGTTCATCCCACATTCGAAAGTGTGAGTCTGTATTCATTGATGGCACATCTGCTTAACCTGGATCCCGCTAAGACAGATGGTCATTTTGAGGAAATAGCAGGTATGCTTAATGTAGCGCATTCGCTTCATGATTAGAAGCGATCGATCGCTTAATATGATTAATGGTGTGATAATTATTAAGGAAAATTAAAATGCGAACTCTATCAATCGTTCTGAGTGTTTTTCTGATCTTCTGTACTTCATGTTCAAAGGAATCAGCTAACTATGGTTTTATAGATAGAATGGAAACCATCAAAATTCCATCTTCTAATCCCCTCAATGCTCCAGATGATTGGCTCCTCGCTCACATAGATGTTGAGACGACGGGCTTGCTTCCGGGGTATCATGAAATGATCGATATCGGGCTGGTAATGACAGATCTTAAGGGGCAGATATTGGACAGTCTCTTCCTCCGAATCCAACCATTGCACCCGGAAAACATGTCTGAAGGTGCTTACAATGTGAATGCATTCGATCCAGAGAAATGGAAATCGCTTGGTGCATTATCACCCGTAGCCGCCGTGGATAGCATCCTCTCTTTTCATAAAAGAGTTGCAGGCGATAAGGCAGTCTTAATGGTTGCCTATAATTGTCAATTCGATGCAGCATTTCTAGATCATCTGTTTCGAACCGCCAATCAGACCTGGAGGGAAATGTACCACTATTTCATCCTGGATATTCCGTCCATGGCCTGGGGCCTGGGATTAACAGATCTTTCCAGTGAAAAGCTCATGTCTCTTTATGATATAAAAGATGAACCACATGTGGCTGAACTCCACACAGGGATCACAGGAGCCATGGCTAATGTTCGCGTTTATAGAGGATTACTGCGCTATTTTGACGAGATATCTAATCCAGGTGGATCAATTAGGGAATAAGTATTACTGTATTTGAATCATAAAGGAAACGTGAGATACCACCTTTTTAAAAGGCTCATAGTGCTTTGCGGGTTAATCATGATTACCTATGGGGCTCAGGTAAGTATTTATGATATTCAATACACTGAGGTAGCCGGGGACGGAACATATCCATCTCCCCTGGCTGACCAAATCGTCACGACTGGCGGGATCGTTTCGGCGATTGATTATGCTGACGGACGCTATTTCATATCAAACCCAGAAGGTGGAGCCTGGAATGGAATTTTTGTTTATGATAATGACTATAATCCGGCACTTGGAGATAGCATCCTGATCACAGGCCTTGTTTACGAGTATTACGGTTTTTCTGAGATCAAAAATCTTAATGCTTTCGAAATTCGAAATAGTGGAAATGAATTACCTCCACCTGCATTGGTCTCCTCTAGCGATATCGCCAGTCTTGAGGCATATGAATCTGTATTGGTTCAGGTAAACTCAGTTGAGATTGTGAGTGGATTTGACACCCAGAATGAATGGCGCATCGATGATAGCAGCGGTCCTTGTATCGTGAGTAATGGTATCTACAATTTTGCAGAATTGAATGTGGATCTTCCTGCCACTTATCCCCTGGCATCAGTGACTGGAGTTATCTCTTTTTCCCATGCTGAATTCAGACTCCATCCCAGGAGTTTGGAGGATATTAAATCTGAAAATACAGGGGGTATTGTTTCAGTGGGAAGTGCTTCTGTCTATGGCGTTAAAGACATTATGATTCCAGTGAATATGATGCTGTTTGGTGGGGAAACAGCAATCACAAGTTTTAGCTTTAGCTTGGACTATGACGAACGGATAGTTGCATATAATAGTAGTATTAAATCAGGCACATTATCTAATGATGGTCAAATAATTGTAGAGTCTGTTCCGGGTTCCATCACTATCAACTACTCAGGTACCACCACTCTCAATAACGTGGGTACACTCATCAAAATTCAATTCCAAGCATTGTTTGATGGAAGTTCTATGCTCAATATTCACTCTGTACTTGTGAATGGCTCACCAGTAACCTACACCGCTTCAGGAGAGGTGAAGATATTTGCTGAAAGTATGCCTATCGGTGATACACTCACAGTTATTCAGCGTCCTCTGCTAAATATTCCGGCCATACTCACACCCGGGGACACTCTTGAGGTCGTCGCTGTGGCTAATGGCTCAACTGGTGGCTGGTCGGCTGAACTGCAACATGCAGAACACACATTAGCCTTAGAAAAAATTTCAAGTGTATATGATACTGCTTTGGATCGCTGGCTACTTGAATTTAAAATTCCAGAACCACAGTTTTATGAACTATATGACCTACATCTCACTGGGAGTGATCTTGATGATGTGACCAAAAATAGCGTAAGCCTGATTCCCCATTATAAAGAAGACTATTCATTCATTCATATAACAGATACGCACCTGGCTGGCCACCTTTTCTACCAGGATGAAGGATCAGCAACAGATACATCTGAACTCATTGACCTGAGAGAGGTCATTAAGGACATAAACATTATTAATCCTGAATTCGTTCTTCTGACAGGGGACCTGATCAATGAGGGAGAATTGGAAGATTTTGAGAATCGTAGAGACTTCACCAAGGCGGTTCGGCTTCTAAAAGAGCTTGAAGTACCCGTATATATCGTACCCGGAAATCATGACCTTGGGGGCTGGACAGCTACGCCACCCCCGGACGGTACGGCGAGAAAGAACTGGTGGCGCTTCTTTGGATGGCCCTGGCTTGAGAGTCCACCAGTTGCCGAGGGCTTATACACTCAGGATTACAGTTTTGACTACGGCTCGACTCACTATATTGGTATGGAATCATACATTAATTATGATGGTTGGCGATCAAACATTTACGGGAATGATAGTTTTATTCCATCCCAACTTGCCTGGCTCAATGCCGATCTGGCAAAGGCTGCAGATAGTCAGTCCAAAGTGATCTTTTACCATTTTGATTTCTCCAATAATATTGATTTGACAGCCCTGGATATTGATATGGCACTTTGGGGGCATACGCATCGAAGTTCTGGTGATATATATTCGCATCCCTATGATCTTTCAACCGGAAGCACCTCGGATGAGAATAGTCGATATCGCCTTATCAGGGTGGATCAAAGTGGTCCACAAGCTGAAGAAGCGGTGTACGCGAACTGGCCTTCAGAGAATCTGACCCTTACATATAGTCACGCAAATGACGGTTCAGCAGATTCACTGTCTGCCACGATCAGAAATTACCACTCGCTCTATTTTCCCAAGGCACAGATCAAATTCGTGATGCCATCAGGAGATCATGGCTACGAAGTATCAGGAGGAACCCTGGAACAGGTTGTGAACAGTGATCAGATTGACATCTGTTATGTCTCAGTTGATATCCCTGGCAATGCTTCGACGAAGCTTACCATCGCTATTGATTCAGGTGTGGGTGTCAACTCAGCAGGCTTACCGGGGGAATGGGCGCTGCATGAGAGTTACCCCAACCCATTTAACCCGAGTACTGCAATTGAGTTTGAGATACCGGAAGATGCCCAGGTTCAGCTGAATATTTATAGCATAGATGGAGCTTTGATCAAAACGCTATCTGAAGGCAGGAAATCAGCCGGTCGCTACCTTGTCCATTGGGATGGAACCGATCATTCAGGAACTCGTGTTGGCAGTGGTGTGTATCTGTACAGGATAGAATCTCCATCTTTTTCCAAGACAAGAAAATTCACACTCCTCAAATAGCATAAACTAAAAAGGGGCACCATGGATCAGCCGTCTCAAAAATCCGTTCGACTCAAGCAGCAAAGATTTCCTTTCATCATAATAATGTTCTTCAATTTGGCACTTGTTCTAACATCCTGTATAAAAACTAGCTCTGAGATTGAACAAGCGAGTAATTCGGTTCGTATCGCCCTTTTTAATATCTGGGAGATGTCCACTGAAAAATTGACCAATGTAGATTCACTGGGGAGAGGCCAGGAGCAGCAGCTTCTCGCGGCGGCAAAGATTATTAAAGAAATAGATCCAGATGTACTTGTTATAAATGAAATCGATCATGACATCAATGCTGTGGGCAGAGGAGAGGACTTATCTCTCAATCTGAAACGCTTTCAAGATGCCTATTTAGACTCACTTCAATATGAGTATCTGTACATCGCTCCCTGCAATACGGGTATTTTAGCAGGTAAAGATTTTGACAATAATGATATTGTCGCCACTGATGCAGATCGTGGGTCAAGGGATCATGGCGCGGACTGCTATGGCTATGGCTCATATCCAGGTCAATATTCCATGGCCATATTATCAAAATTTCCACTAGATAGCCATAAGGCTCGTACCTTTCAGAATTTCCTGTGGAAGGACCTGCCGAACAATTTGTTGCCCGGAGACTGGTACTCTGAAGATGAGATAGAAATTTTTCGTCTTTCAAGTAAATCACATTGGGACGTTCCACTACTCCTCGGTCAAAAGACCATCCATTTGCTCGTTTCTCATCCAACCCCACCAGGTTTTGATGGTCCTGAGGACCGCAATGGAAAACGCAATTTCGATGAGATAAAAATGTGGACTCACTATATCAATGGGGATTCAGTTTTGATTGATGATATGGGTGTCAGGGGAGGACTTGCTGAGAGTGAAAGTTTTATTGTTCTAGGTGATTTAAATGCAGGTCCGCGAGGTGATACATTAGTAGCGGGTCAACGCGCCATTGACCAATTATTGGATCACCCAAAGATCCAAGATTGCGCAAAGCTGTTAACAAGCAAGGGGGCATTGAATGGAAGGGATCCCGGTTCACCGCTGAATATTGAAAACTGGACATCAGGCCGCGGGACTAGGGGCAGGCGAATCGACCATATTCTTCCCAGTAAGGATCTAAAAGTTTTACGGGGAGGCGTATACTGGCCTGATGCAGGTGCCAATCCACAGGGTGAAGCGAGGGCGCAAAAAGCATCTGATCATAGACTGGTATGGCTCGATGTGGAGATTTAGCTAATAGTTAGCCAGGCTTGATTCACCTCCGCAGATGAGGATCTCATTCTAGTCTAGCTGGATAAAGAGTAGATCTAACTCCATTCCAAATGATCATGAAAATTTTGATGATCGATAGTGAGTCTTTAATCCATCTCAAACTTTGCTCTGAGCCACTTAAATTTTTCGTCCCAGTGAGATTTAGGTTGCCAATGCCCTGAGTCCCGATGAATCGTATACTCTTTCGGACTCGTTATCAAGTTGTATGTCGCAAAGCAGGTAGAAGGTGGACAAATGGGATCCTGAAGACTGACACTCATAATGACAGGGCAGGTGATTTTGTCAGCCATATTCTTTGTGTCGAAATAGCTGAGAGTCGATAACATTGAACCCCAGTTCTGATCAGGATGTTTTGCGAACCAGTCGCCAATTTCGCTCCAGTGTGTGATGGCAAAATAGTTATCCCAATCACTTAACCAGGGAATGTCTGCAATACAAAGGTCGATTCTCGGATCCAAGGCTGCTGTGGCGAGGCTCAAACCACCTCCCTGGCTACCACCCCAAACGGCGATGCGATCTTGATCAACATCCTTTCGACTGGCAAGGAAATCGACTGCTCTAATACAATCAAGGTAGGCACCACGATAATAGTATTCGTCGGCAGAGTTAAGACCACGGATCCACATATCTGTATCAGCCTCCTTACCCGCATCACTCTCACCATGACTTCTTATGTTGAATGAGAAAACAATGAGATCATCATATTTATCAATCGGTCGATTATTGCTGCCATATCCTGGAACCCGAAGTAAAGCTGGATATTTACCTCTTTTTTTTGGTACTTCCAGCCACCCTCGTACAGTGACTCCCTCCCAGCTTTGTATTTCGACTTTGTATAGGTTTGTCTTTGTGTTCTTATCTCTTTTTTGTGGGGTCAACTTGAATTTTGGATCAATTCTTTTTAGTTCTCGCAGGGAAGTAGTCCAATACGCCTCAAAATCCTGTTCAGCATCTGTTTTATTAGGAATATTTTCAGGATCAATTCCAATGACCTTGCTAACCTCATGGACTTCATCCAGTCCCTCAATGACTTTTGCATTGATATGATAAAATCCTGGTCCTGGAAATTCAAACCATGGACAATATGCACGACGTTTGAGATTGGGCATGATCTCAAACTCGACTGTCATTTCCTTGAGCGGTCGCCAATCATCTGTTTCGATTTGCCATTCAATATCCAGAGAGAGTGTATCTGCTGAATTGTTATTAATTTCGACAAATGTTTGTATAACACGATCTCCATAGAGAATTCCATCCGTATCGTTGATATCCATGACAACCGACAAGGCTTCCTTGGTGTTTTCTTGAGCTGCCAGTAGCGGGCAGGTAATATCAATCGCGAATAGAAGTACTAGATGTATTAACCAGAATCTACTAAACATTGTCACTCTCATCCTTCTCAATTAATCAATTGTCCGAGAAATATAGCAAATTACAATTCAAGTCTATGAAATTGTTGGGTGTTTAATAATAATCCTTTATCATATAAGAGTGAAACTTGAAGAGACGATTATTTCAAAAGGATTAATGCTGGATCTGACTTTGTTATGTGTTTAATACGAATAGCGGTATTTCGATGAAATATATTATGCCGATAAGTGTTGTTCTCATCCTGATTACAATTGTTTTATCCATTATCATCTCCATGGATAGTGTTCAGCAGATGACCGTAGTCTATGCAGGGAATGAAGAAAAACAGCCGCTTGTGATGACTCAGGATCATTTTCAATGCAGTGAGTGTGGTATGGTCATTCAGGATCTAAGATTTGCTTCACAGGTGATTGCTGCCGATGGTAAAACCTGGTTCTTTGATGATCATGGCTGTATGGCTGTCTGGGTGAAACAAGTAAATTTTCAAGAAGAGCCTAAAATATGGCTGCGTGATTTGAATTCCGGAGAATGGGTTGATGCTCATTCGGCCTGGTATAGCAGAACAGATTCAACACCGATGTTGTATGGGTTTGGGGCTTACACTGAACAGCGTGAGAATTACATAGATTTTAGCACCATGCAGAATTTAATGCTGAAGGGTGAGACGTTCGCAAATCCCACAATCCGGCAACAACTTTTGGGGGATTAATGGAAACCGTTGATATTTTGTCTGTTATCACCATTGCCTTCCTGGGATCTTTTGGCCATTGTATTGGGATGTGCGGAGGAATTGTTATCGCATACTCCACGGCAGCTATGGAGCGTGATAGGAGCAAAAGTGCTCAAGCTGTCACCCATCTGCTTTACTCCTTTGGGAGAGTGACTACCTATAGTGTTCTGGGAGCCGCCTTTGGTGCCCTGGGTGGAGTGGTTGTGTTTAACAATACGACCAATGGGATTCTTTGGATCGTCGCAGGAATAGCCATGATCCTGGCAGGGGCAGCACTGCTTGGCAAGATCAGGTTTCTTTCAATACTGGAAAGTTCTTTCTCCAGCTCACCCTGGTATCAGAATAAATTCCGATCATTACTAAAAAGCAAGTCTCTCTTCGGATTCTATTTGCTTGGTATGTTAAATGGCCTTCTGCCCTGTGGCTTTGTGTATTTTTTCGCAATCACGGCCGCCAGTACAGCCAGTCCGGTATACGGCGCATTCGTCATGTTCATCTTTGGTATGAGTACCATTCCCGCCCTATTCGGTCTTGGCTTTTTTGTAGGTTTATTCAAAAAACTGAGCTTCAGACATCTCATGACTCAACTAGCATCGTACGCTGTCATTGCCTATGGCTTGTTCACGCTTTACAATGGATATAAATATCTAATGGAACCTACCCGTACAATCCTGGAATGTCACTAGACCGACAGGACAAAAAAAATCCGCACAAAGCGGATAATCATTCATTCAATTTTATTTGGGTTTATTTAAAGAGAGCTTTTAGAGATCCCCAGGTATGATTCACACTGGAAATATTGGATTCAATAGTAATCACATCACTGAGTTCTGAATTTCCCAGAGAGCTTCCGAACTTGAGTCGATAGTGATAATTTCTCCCTGAGACCTTCGCAATGATCGAATCATCAATAAAGGTATAGCCGCTGCTATGTCCCTGTGCATTCAGAAAACCGATTTTAAAAAATGTGACGCCATCAGTACTGCGTTGAACCTCAAATCCCTCGATACCATCTTCAGACGTCGTTTTCCATTGAATAATGATGCGCGTATCCTCTGCCCACCCGTCAAGTTCTGATATGGAACCTCCAGCCCAGACACTGGACATGAATAAAAGGACGATGAGAACTGTTTTGAGATATTTCACGAGCCGAAAATAGTTAAGCCACTGGAACAAACCAATGTCTTTTTGATAATTGTTGCTGTGTGTATGATTTGTATCAATTAGTGATTTCAAGCTATTTATGGTTGATATGTCCAAACCAGATTCTTAGGGATACCCCACCCAGGGGTGCATATTTCGGATTAAAGCCATACTCTGAAACGGGTATTCTACCGGAGAAATCGTGGAAATAGCCAAATTCTGCCCCCCAATTCCTTTTAAAATTCAGTCCGTAAAGTACCCCGAATTGATGTGTTTTATCCCCCCACATTCCTGTGATCAAATATGCATAGCGTAGGCCGAGATAACCATAATTGAAAAGGTTTTTCTCAGTCCTTTTGAACTTTTTACCATCTACTTTTACGATGGATGTAATGGGTTTTTTCGAGACATTATAATAGGTCGCTTCAAAGCTACTCTGCTCTGCATAGGTTCCGGCAAAATTCAAGGTATGCACCTGCTCACCCTCATCCCTGAGGATGACTGACATATCTAACCCAGTTCCCAGGATGGGCAGGAGACCCAGTCGTAGTCCTACATCAGCTCTTTCACTCAGACCTTTGCGGAAGATGAATTGAGGCGTAATATTTTCCGCTGACAAAAGCACCCCCTGATATGTTTCACCAGGTTTAAGGGGCTCGGGAGATATCACTGGATGAGAAGTACAACTCAAAACAAAGAGCATCAAAGGCAGGCAATGTGAAATCAATTTTAGCATGTCATCGAATTTCCTCCGCTCGAGTCCCATTGACAAGGTTTTTGTTTTTTTGAGCAGTGTGACCATGGGGTTTCTCCAATATGTCAGATGCGGATAACAGGGGAATGAAAAGCAAAACCTTTTGGTAAACATCTGATTTGTTTAGATTGTATACATGGAAACAAAACAAGAAATCGTAAAAGACTGGATATTTCGATATACCGGAGTAGAGCCAGAAGCTTTTGGAGAGCGTATTCTCCTTACAAATTTCAGCAATTATGTTGAAAAATTCGCAGATCGATTCAGCGTCCCCATTTTTGGTAAAAATCGTACCATGACGGTGGCGACAAATACTGAGGGTTTGAGTATTATTAATTTTGGTATGGGAAGCGCCAACGCAGCCACCATTATGGATCTGCTGTCGGCTGTCAATCCCTATGGCGTTCTTTTTCTCGGCAAATGCGGTGGGCTGAAAGAATCAACTGAACTTGGGCATTTTATCCTGCCCATTGCTGCGATACGGGGCGAAGGAACAAGCAATGACTACATGCGTCCAGAGGTACCGGCCATGCCCAGCTTCAAGATACACAAATACACCTCACAAGTCCTGGTAAATCATGGTTTGGACTATCGTACGGGTGTCGTGTACACATCCAACCGTCGTGTTTGGGAGCATGATGAGGCTTTTAAAGAATATCTGAGAGAGATCAAGGCTATTGGTATTGATATGGAAACGGCGACCATCTTTATCACCGGCCTGGCAAACGATATTCCCCGAGGTGCATTATTGCTTGTCAGCGATTTGCCCATGGTAGCAGAAGGGGTAAAAACGGAAGCATTAGATCAGAGCATTACTAAAAAATATGTCGATTTGCATCTGGATATTGGCATTGAAACAATGTCGCATATTGCAGAACAGGGAGAACAGATAAAACACTTTTCGTTTTAAGCGCTCTACGTTTTTCCTGAAAATCTCCACCATTTCAGTGAATCAATTCGTTTCAAGAAATTGATTTTACCACGTTTAACAATATTGGCATCCCCAGAGGTCGGCGATTATATTGCGCGCCACAAATGTGACCGAAAGGCCGTATTTATAAGGAAAGAGAATTAAAAACGGGAAAAAATGACTCCATGATGAAGGAAGTATCAAGCAAAGAAAATTTTATCGAGTTGGAACACGAAATGCTCGACTTCTGGGAAAAAGAAGATGTCTTCAACAAGCTCAGAGCGCAGAATAAGGGGAATGAACATTGGTCCTTTCTTGATGGTCCCATAACTGCCAATAATCCCATGGGCGTTCATCATGCCTGGGGACGTACCTACAAGGACGTTTTCCAGAGATATCATGCCATGCTGGGCAAGGAACTGCGTTACCAGAACGGCTTTGATTGTCAGGGTTTGTGGGTTGAAGTAGAAGTTGAAAAAGAACTTGGCTTCAAATCGAAAACTGATATCGAAGCTTACGGTATCGAAGCCTTTGTCAATAAATGTAAAGACCGCGTTCGTAAATTTTCAGCCATCCAAACTGAACAATCCAAGCGCATGGGCTATTGGATGGATTGGGACAATTCCTACTTCACCATGTCGGACGAGAATAATTACACGATCTGGGGCTTTCTAAAAAAATGTTTTGATCGTGGTCTGATCTACAAAGGCTATGATGTCATGCCCTGGTGTACGCGTTGCGGTGCAGCTCTTTCGGAGCACGAGATCGCCACCGAAGGCTATAAAGATCTTACCCATACTTCTATTTATCTAAAATTTCCCCTGAAAGATCGTGAGAACGAATCCCTGCTGGTCTGGACTACCACGGCCTGGACACTTTCATCAAATATTATGGCGGCAGTTCATCCCGATCTGGACTATGTCAAGGTGAAGCAGGGTGACGATATCTATTATCTGGTCCAGGGACGTCTTTCTGTGCTACAAGGAGACTACGAGGTCCTTGAGACGATCAAGGGTAAGGACATGCACGGTTGGGAATATCATGGTCCCTTTGATGAATTACCTATTCAGCAGGAAATTCACCACTCAATCATCTTCTGGGATGAGATCTCGGAAAATGATGGTACCGGTATTGTTCATATCGCACCGGGTTGTGGTAAAGAGGACAACGCCCTGGCCAAAGAGATCGGTTTCCAGGTGATCAAACCCATTGATGAGTTTGGAAATTATCTGGATGGTTTTGGCGAGTGGACCGGTAAGAATGTCATGGATATTGGCGATGCGGTTATCGACAATTTGTCTGGCAAAGGCCTCCGTTACAAACGTGAGCCCATCACTCACCGTTATCCTACCTGCTGGCGTCATGGCACCGAACTGGTTTTCCGCCCCGTGGATGAATGGTTTATCCAGATGGATGAATTACGCGGAGAGATCGCCGAGGTCACCAAGCAGATCGAGTGGATCCCCTCCTATGGCAAAGACCGGGAACTGGATTGGCTCAAGAATATGCACGACTGGATGATCTCCAAGAAACGCTATTGGGGCTTAGCATTGCCAATTTGGACCTTCGAAGACGGCTCCTTTTATGTCGTTGGGTCTGAAACTGAACTAAAAGAATTAGCTGTTGAAGGCTGGGAGAAATTTGAAGGTAAAAGCCCCCACAAACCCTGGATCGACCATGTCAAAATTAAACATCCTGAAACTGGTCTCATTGGCTCACGTGTTCCAGATGTAGGAAACCCCTGGTTGGATGCTGGCATTGTCCCGTATTCCACCCTGGACTACCGAAATGATAAAGAATATTGGGAGAAATGGTTCCCGGCAGACTTTATCGTAGAGTCACTTCCCGGGCAGTTCAGGAACTGGTTTTATGCCATCCTGGCCATGAGTACCGTCATGGAAAATCGTCCACCCATCAAAACTATCATGGGGCATGCCCTGGTAAAAGATGCTCAGGGCGATGACATGCACAAATCAGCCGGCAATGCCATCTGGTTTGAAGATGCCGCAGAACAAATGGGTGTGGATGTGATGCGCTGGATGTATGCTTCACAGGTTCCAGTAAATAATTTGAATTTTGGCTACGGCGCTGCTGATGAAGTCCGCAGAAAGCTGCTGACCCTCTGGAACACCTACTCCTTTTTTGTAACCTATGCCCGTCTGGATGAATTTGATCCGCTGTCAGCTCTCGATGAATCATCCCTCTCTGAACTGGACAGGTGGGTGTTTGCCAGACTCAATCAACTCATCGCTGAATCGACCAAGGATTACGAGAGTTTCCAAACCGATAAACTCATGCTCAAGATCAACCGTTTTGTGGATGATCTATCAAACTGGTATGTTCGTCGCTCCCGACGTCGTTTCTGGAAAAGTGAGAACGATACAGATAAATGGGCTGCCTATCACACACTGTACAACGCTTTGACCACACTCTCAAAATTGATTGCGCCCATTTCACCTTTCTTTACCGAGGCTATGTACCAGAATCTAGTGGTATCCCTGGATTCAGATGCTCCCCAGAGCATCCATCTCTGTCGCTTTCCTGAAGTGGAAGAACGCTGGCTGGATGATGATCTTCTGCGTCGTGTTGATGTCGTGATCAAAACGGTTGAATTGGGTCGAGCAGCTAGAAATAAAGCCAATTTAAAAGTACGTCAACCTCTGGCAAATATCTCGGTTTTCTTTCCAACGGCCGCAGATAGAAAGTATGCCAGGGATCTACAGGACCAGGTGCTTGAGGAGTTGAATATCAAAGCCCTCACAGTTGTCGAATCTGCTGATGAACTCGTCCAATTTGACATCAAACCCAATCTGGGACTGCTGGGACCGAAATACGGCAAGGACATGGGTCTTATCAGCAAGTTGATCAAAAGTGCCGATGCCCAGACCCTGCTTGAAAAATCCAAAGCCAAGGAAACGATTCATCTCGAGGAAGGTGATCGCTCATTTGAATTACTGCCTGAAGAGATCCTTGTTTCAACCATTGAACCTGAGGGTCAGGCAGTTGTTGAGGAAGCCGGGGTAGTGGTTGCTGTGGATACGCAACTCACGGAGGCACTTATCGGTGAGGGTATCGCTCGAGATTTTATCCGCAATGTTCAGAATATGCGTAAAGACGCAGAATTCGATGTCTCCGATAGAATTCATATTTTTATCGATACTGATCCTGAGCTCCAAAGTGTGATCAGTGCACATGGGGATTACATCGCGAATGAGACGCTGGCTGAAGAAACCAATTTCGAGATGAAAGAGGGCGTTTTCCAGGCTGAGTTCAAACTGGGCAAGAACATTTGTAAAGTGGGGATCGAACGCCATTAAGCAGCTGCTCAAATATCTCAGTATTTCCCTGATCCTTGTCATCCTGGATCATGGCACCAAGTACTGGGCGATTGTGAGCCTTAAGGGTGAGGGAGCCTGGCCCCATGGCTGGACCCTGTTCCGTTTTGACTATGCTGAGAACTACAATATGGTTTTCAGTCTCTCCTTTATTCCCATGCCCATTGTCAATACCCTGGCTATCCTGGCCATCGGCCTCCTTTTTTATCTACTCTATGATTACAAAGATAAACACCCCCTGCCCAGTATCGGCCTGGCCTTTATTCTGGGTGGTGCCTTTGGTAACATCCCGGAGCGCCTAATACGAGGATATGTGGTAGATTTTATCAGTGTGGATTGGCCGGATTGGCTATTTTTCACCCGCTGGCCCACCTTCAATATTGCCGACAGCGCTGTCAACGTCGGCATGGTATTGTATTTGGGATATGTATTCTTTGTTGAAGGTAAGCAAGTAAAGCAGGAAATTTCAGAAGACGTCCCTAGCTAACCGTACCTGCCTCCTTGTTGACCGAATCTATCCGGTCAATTATTCCATAGCCAATTATCGATCATTTTCTTTCCCCCCCTTGGAAAAATTAGTGCCAGAGTGCTAAAAACAATACTATATTAAGTACTGAATAAGGAACAAATATGAAAACTATCACTGCCCAGGAAATAAAGCGACGTGGAATAGCTGCTGTTGATGATGATCTCAAAGAAGGACCCGTCTATGTCATCAAGAACAATAGACCACAGTATGTCGTGCTTGATGAGGCGCACTATGCAGATCTCATTAAGGAGCAAGAAACGAGCTATACCGCACGCCTCAAGCAGAGTTTAGAAGATTTAGAACGGGGAGAAGTTCAATCTTTCCAGGGAGTTGATGACCTTCTGGATGCTATCGATAACATCGATCAATAAATGTATTCTATTACTACGCCGATCTCATTTTTAAGAACGGCAAAAAAATTCTTTAAGCGTCATCCGGAACTTAAGGAACGCTTTAGGGATGTGATCACTCTGCTGCAAAAAAATCCGCATGACCCAAGCTTAAAACTGCATGTTCTGGACGGAAAACTGGCCGGCCTGCAGGCGGTAAGACTTAGCTATAAATATCGAATGACTCTGCTCATCAAATTATCAAGAAAAAATATTACTCTTTTGGATATCGGTAGTCACGACGATGTTTATAGATGAAATAAATTAAAGAGTAGCACCATCATTCACCTCTGAGGATAAATGGGTGGTGGAGCATTGAGTTATAAGTCAAAGGGAGCGCTGCATAAATGATCATCAAAAACTTCTGATAAGCCCTTTTATGCGAAAATTGGATTTGCAGTACATCACTGTGAAGAAATATTAATAACCTTTATTTTTTCCTGATCTTTTAGCCGCTCGAATATTGCCTCGCTCTATGTAAGCCATTGGATTAATTCTATAAATCTCTTTAATAGTAAGATATAGAATATATATCAGTGTTTGTATATCAAAACCCTATATATTATAACATATTATGAAAAAAAAGGGCATATTTAATTTGATAAACAGTGCTTCAGCTATATAAAGTGTGAATGAAATTCGGAGAATATTATCAAGGGCTTGGCGGGTATCATGACGATTAGTAACTTATACAAGATGCAACTATTCACTTTCGAAAGGTGTTTTGTATGAGAATCACCGCTCTAGTATTATTTCTTCTCCTGTTTTCAGTAAATATCCGAGCCCAACAAGCCAACCTTCATTGCCTTGAACAATTCTGGGTAATGGAAGGTGAGTTTGAGGGTCAAGAATTTGGTGTAAAAGTAGTAGGCGGAATTGATATCAACCTTGACTCTTATCAAGATTTGCTTGTTCGATCTGGCAGCGGAGACCCAGCTATTGTTGAAATATTTTTTGGGGGTGATGAGTTGTGGTCCCACTCAAATAAAGTTTCGTTGCAGTATGAGAAGCGATTTGATAGCACTTGGTATTCCGGCCTCGGTTTTTCATCAGATGTAGAGGGTGACATCAACGGAGACGGGAATCCAGACCTGGTCTTAGGAGATTATGTAAATAATAAAATCTATGTATATTACGCGGACTCCTTATTCCGTGGTGGCTTCGATCTGGTAATATCAATAGATTCTGTGGAATCATGGAGCCAAATACCTATAAATCTTTCTTCTAGAATTGATTTAAACGGTGATGGCTATGATGATATAATTGCTTCTCCAGGTGATCCTGCAGATAACATCAGAATTTATTATGGTGGACCTGAAATGGATACTGAACCAGACCTACATCTCAAACCTCCACCAACAATTGATCCATACTATATGTTGAGCCCGGGAGCATTCGTCACTGCCGACTTTAATGCTGATGGATACCCAGATCTGGCCAATATTTATGACTATGTAACATTTGATATGCAGAGTAATTATGGTCATTTGACAGTATCATATGGAGGTGTTGATGGGTATCAATATGAGGTGGATTGGTCATATTTTGGAGAGTCCGGAAGATCCATTCAAATTATAGATTTTAATCAGGACGGCATTGATGATCTCCTAGCAGGAGGCTATGAAGAAGCGCTTGTTTTTTTTGGTGGAGTGGAATTTGACACGATACCGGACTTTATTTTTAGCAAAGTTGGACCCCTGCATGATGACCAGGCATTTGAGCAGATTTATACTGATGTAGATATTAATGGTGACGGATACAATGATTTTCTCAGCTCGAACCACCGTTACGGACGGGGGATGATCTTTGTCACGCTTGGTGGACCTGGCAATGATGGAATTCATGACTGCACGCTTGTTTACCCTGAGGGCTACAGTGATGATTTTGGTAGAGGGTTCACACCCATAGGAGACATAAATGGGGATGGAATCGATGATATCCTGGTTGGAGATGATGGTCCCAATATCTGGCCAATTGAGCCCAAAGGTCGAATAAGCATATTTTTAGGTAGAACCACAATTGTGGATGTGAGGGATCCTATTGAACTTCCTTCAAGCCCTGAAATCTTGATTTATCCTAATCCGAGTAATTCAACGGTTATGATAGATATTAGATCTGTTTATGAAGACAAAATAGGCAGCATAGCCATTTATGATATTATGGGTAGATCAATAGATATGACTCGTATTGTAAACCAAATTAATAATTCAAATGTTCAACTGGATTTTACCACCCAAACCAGCGGTGTCTATTTTATATCCATCACTTTCGAGGATCGTCCAACAAAGTTCTTAACGAAAGTCCTAATCGTAAAATGAATTAAAACACAAGCCTAGTAGAGGGGGAGTCTATGAAACATATCGTGTGTACGAACAATATGAGGGGGGAACTCATTTGGTCTATCTTCATACAGCAAAAAAACTAACTATTTCAGTAAGAAATCTTACACCGGTTTGGCAATTAGCCAGTAATTAATATCTTATGCAAAACATTGCCAATCATTATCGGAAGTCGCTTTGCATGAGAATAACGATTCTAACTATTTTTCTTTTTCTATCTTCAATAAATATTCAGGGCCAACAAGCCAATCTTCATTGCCTTGAACAATTCTGGACACTGGAAGGTGAATTTGATGGACAAGATTTCGGAATGAAAGTTGTGGCAGGATTTGATATTAATCTGGATTCATATCAAGACATTCTGGTGAAATCTTGGATACCCGATCCAGCGATGGTCGAAATATTCTATGGGGGCGAGGAATTATGGTCCCATAATAATAAGGTACTACTTCAATATGCTCCTGACTCGACTGGGTACTGGGGATCAGCAATCGGATATTCAATCAGTGTTGAAGGTGACTTAAATGGGGATGGATATTTAGATCTTGTTCTAGGTGACCAAAGCAACAATAGGATTTATATCTATTATGCAGACTCATTATTTGGTGGCGAATATGACTTTATCATCTCGATTGATTCTCTAACACCATGGAGCCAAATCCCCATTAATATTTCCACGAACATAGATATTAATGGTGATGGCTATGATGATATAGTTGCTGCACCTTTTGATCCCACGGATAACATTCGCATTTATTATGGCGGACCACTACTAGACAGCATGTGTAATCTGTATATTTCTCCACCCGAGAATTTATATGATCATTACATGGGAAGCCCGCAAGCATTTGTTTCAGGAGATTTTAATGCAGACGGTTTTCTGGATCTGGCAAATATTTATGATTATATATCTGATGACTACATGAAGAATTTAGGTTTAGTAGTTGTTTCGTTTGGCGATAATGAAGGATACAACTTTTCTAAGGAGTGGCACTACTTTGGAATTCCAGGTCGTTCTGTACAAGTCCAAGATTTCAATAATGATGGAATTGACGATTTATTAGCTGGAGGTTATGGAGAAGCCCTTTTCTTTTATGGAGGTATTGAATTTGACACTATCCCAGATTTTACTTTCAGTCGTGTCGGACCTCTACATGATGATCAACAATTTGAATATCTCCATACAGATATTGACATCAATGGTGATGGTTATGATGACTACATCAGTTCGAATCATAGATATGGTAGAGGGATGATTTTCTTCGATCTTGGTGGTCCTGGAAACGATGGGATTCATGAATGCACTCTTCGTTACCCAGAGGGCTATAGCGATGAGTTTGGACGTAGTTTTACCTCAGTGGGTGATGTGAACGGAGACGGGATAGATGACATACTCGTTGGAGATCAGGGCAAGAATATCTGGCCGGTAGAACCGGATGGTAGGATCAGTATTTACTTAGGGAGAGGGACCATTGTAGACGTTGTAGAAACGATCGAACTGCCCGTAGACCCTGAAATCGTTGTGTATCCTAATCCAAGTAATTCAACAGTTAGGATAGAGATTAATGCGGGGCTCGAAAATAAAATAAGTGACATATCCATTTATGATATTATGGGTCGAACTTTAGAAATTAATCGTATCGTAAATCAGATAAGCAATTCAAATGCTGAACTCGATTTTTCTGCACAGAGTAGTGGCCTTTATTTTATTTCTATCACACTTGAGGATCAGCAAACCGCTTACTTTAAAAAAGTATTAATTATAAGGTAATGTAAGACATAATCCGAAAAAGGGGGGGAATCATGAGATATTTTATTGGTTTAATTATCGTACCTGTGATGCTATTAGGGACTGATTTTGAGTATTCTGACTTTCCCATCGGAGCATACGCCACTACAGACACTTCTGATCATGCTCACATCAGCGCCATGAAATGCAACTTGGTTTTGGCAGGACCTGCAGACAATCGTAATGGATTAGAGGCTTTTTTTGAATCTGCTGACAATAATAATCTAAAAGTAATTAGCGGGTTTATGTCTGATGATTCCCTAAATGGAATCGATGGAGATGAAATTGGGAATGGTCGAAAAAGTTTTCGTACTGTTTATGAGGCTGAATGGACCAATGCCACCTATGATGCTTATGGCTGGGGAGACCGGTGGGACAGGTCAGAGAGTCTAACTATCAACTATCCTTACCATAGATGGCCCGATGAAAATTTCGCTTCCTCCGGTTATGCATTATATGCAAGAGAGGCTTATGATAGTGCAGGCTATATTCTTCGAGATCTTATTTATAACTATCAACAGCGATGGGGAGATTGGGGATATAAAGACACTCCAAAAACTTATACAGCCAAGTTCTTTTGCAAATCACCTTCTGCTGACACTAGTTCCGTAATCGCCCGCTTGGAAGCGTGGAGGATAGACTGGAATGGCAACGAAGTTCTACTTGATAGTTTGAGTATTCGTGGTAGCCATTTGACCGGAGGTGATTCCTATACTCCAGTTGAACTTTCATTCGCATTATATGCTAGAGATTTTTGCAGAAGTTGTAATGATGATGGCAAGGGAAATACTGAAACTGATTCAATTTCGACGATGGACTATCGAGTATATTACAATTCAGTAGAAGACTTGTATATTGACAAAATCGATATTATAAATACAGATTTTTATTCTGAAGAAATTCATAATGGTGATTTTGATGATGCTATTGTCGCAAATATTGACACCGTTATGGCGCTTAATAATAGTGATCATGTACTTGACTTTGAGATTGGTGAAGAACCTCATCTATCAGAATTCTTAACTGCGGCTCGATACAGAGAGAATTACCCAACAGAATTTGGCGGATTTGCGAATTTGTTTCCTGAATGGGCAGGGCGGTGGCAACATGAGGCGCCATCCTATGAGGAGTACATAGAAACCTATATACAGGAAGTCAATCCAAGCTATATCGAATTTAATAATAATTATTTTTTGTTGAGTGAGTCAAATTATATACTCCGAGATCTTACGAAAAACTTAAAGATAGTTAGAGATAAAACACTGGCTGCTGAGGTTGACTTCTGGTTCTCCCAATGGGCTAATAGGGGCAAGTATAATGGTACTGATTATGCGTTTCCTGAAATAACAGAGGCAAGATTAAGTTAGGGGGTTTGGCAACATTTAGCATATGGTGCTAAGGGAATGATCTGGTGGTCATATAGAGGTTTTGACAATCACATTCATGCACTTACTGATACAAATGGGACTCCACAACCAGCATACGGCTTTGCTAAAAACATTAATGAGGATATCCATTTGATAGGTGATGATCTAATACGCTTTGACTCTGAGTATGCATGGGATATGCTTACTGATTCAACTCCTCCTCTTGGTAGCTCCATTTCAACAATCACCTGCGATGATGATTCTTTGGTATTCGGTGAATTTTCTGACCCTGATGCAACTGATGATTTACTGTTTATAGTTGTCAATACTTCATTGGATGCTACTTCATCAAAAGATATCACACTCACAATAGGCCCCCCTTCTGGTGTTTGGGAGGTTGTTGATGAACTTGAACATCGTGATGGTGATGTTAATCTGGGCGCAAAATGGTATCATGATGCTGATGATAGTTTCACAGTCTCTTTAGCGGGGTGTGAGGGTCGACTTTACAGGGTAAGAACTCTAGACAGCTTAGCAGGTACTATAAGTACGAATTTGACAATATCGAAGAATACATTGATCTCTGGAGATGTTACGATAAACAATGGTGTCACAGTAACAATCAACCCTGGGATTAATCTTCTCTTTCCTGATCTTACTTCAGGACGTAGGAAGTTTGAGGTGTATGGTGAACTCATAGCAGATGGTACCCCTGAATATCCAATTGTCTTCACCAGCTCAGATGCCTCACCAGCTAAATCGGATTGGGAGGGAATTCAGATATACAGCACTTCTGATGATGCAGTCACGGTTATTGATAATTGTATAGTTGAATACTCATATTATGGAATATATGTGGATGGAACGAGCCCAGATATCACCAATAGCACTTTTCAGCACAATTATCGTGGGATGTACCTCAGATATCTTGGATCTGACGTCACCTCAAACACAGTTGAAAACAATACACGGGGTGTGCACAATTACATTTCGTCACCATACTACAACAATAATGTTATAAGGAATAATTCTGTTCGAGGCTTGTACGCTTATGGTGCCAGCACACCTACTTTTTACCAGACTACAATCGATAGCAATGGTGGTTATGGTGTATATATTAATTCAAATGTTGATGCTCAATTTGGAGTTGAAGAGCAGAGTCGTGGGTATAATGAAATTGTAGACAATACCTCATATGGTATTTATGCAAATCACTATTGTGAGCCCTTCCTAGGGACCAGCGATCCATATGGTAATCAGACTGGGGGTTCCAACAGCATTCACGGAAATGGAACCTATAATATTAGAGCAATTGTAGATTCTCATGCCGAAGCGGAGTACAATTGGTGGGATGGTGAAGAAGCTTTTAGTTTTGATGGTACATCCTCTGTTGATAATACACCAGAACTTGGGAGTGCTCCTAGCGCAGCATGGCTCGGCTCAAGTTTAGCAAAAGGGGCTTCTGGACTTCCTCTAGCAGGGGGTACAGAAGTGAACGATTGTCCTGACTATGATTTCTTTAACCCAGATACAAATTCTCAATGTGGACTTTGGCAATGGGCTCACGATCTTAGGATCACAAACCAATTACCGGTGGCACTCTATGCATACAAGAAGTACGTAGAAAAGTATCCGGATTCAGAAGAAGCACCAAGGGCTTTAGTGAAGATAGTTAACTTTAGTCCTGAAAAAGAGAGGAGTGAGGTGATTGATTACCTGAAACGAGTGATGCAAAAACACGCTTCTATTGATGTGCTTCGAATCAAAGCATTAGAGCTTCTGGTAAGTGAGCAGACCAAGTATGGTGATTACCCAGGTGCTATTGTTCAAGCCCTCAAGCTCCTCGCACAAGCTCAGAACGAGGAACAAGAGGCAATTGCTCTATTAAGTTTAGTTGATCTCCAGGTGTCATTCATGAAGAACGAAACAGCTGCTCAGAATTACCTTCAAATGCTGAAGAGCCGATTTCCCAATAATGAGCTCACCATGATCGCAGCTGAACTCATGGGTGAGGATCCCAATTGGTCACTAGTTAAAGAAGTCCATTCTGAAGAAGATGAATTGGTGAGCTTGCCAAAGAAATATGCTCTGCATAAAGCTTATCCAAATCCCTTCAATCCAATCACTCATATCGGCTATGATCTACCTGAAGAGTCTCAGGTGGTGCTTAGCGTCTACGATGTTAAAGGTAGGCTTGTGAAGACACTTACTGAGGGTTTTCAGAATCCCGGATATTATGAAGTCCAGTGGAATGGAAGAAGTGAGAATGGTAAAGCGCTTCCAAGTGGCTTATACATCTACCGCTTACAAGCGGGTAAGTACACTGCAAACGAGAAAATGCTATTGCTTAAGTAGCGTTTAATTAGTGTTCAATACTGGTTTAACATGCGGGCAGCTATTCATTCTAGCTGTCCGCATTCACCTAGAGATTAACTGTAATTCCTAAATCAATCAAAATTTCTATAACACCTGAATGGGCTTACGGATTGCTGCTATTAGTAGTCAGCCTAGCTTTTGGATCTGCATTTATCCACCCTTTTTCAACCCTGAATTATGTCGTGCTTCGGATTGGGTTGGTGCTCATCCTTTTCTTCATTCCATTGAAATTAGAGTCGTTTCGTTGGCACAGAATCGACACATCACTTCTAGTTTGGCTTGGATGGTGCGGGTCAAGCGCGCTCATTAATACACCCTGGCCACAGGGTGGATTAAAGTTTGAAAGCATAGTGCTGATGTTTGTATTGTACCTGGTGGTGAGAGCCAGTATTAGTAGAACTAGTAACTTCTACCGTATAGCTGCTGCTCTATCTATTCCAGCGATCATCCAGTCATTCATTGGTATTCTTCAATATTTTGAGCTATTCCCTTTAACATCTGGATTTTTCAGGGGCTATGAATCCCAGGTTTTTGGTACAGTTGGTGGCTCCAATGTTTTGGGTGCCTTTCTGGCTGTCTCAATTCCTATTGTGTACTTCTTAATAGTTAATAGTAAAGGAAGAGATCGTATCTGGTGGATACTCTCCCTCATTCTCATCCTTATCGCTCTAGTACTAACCAAGAGCCGAGGTGCCTGGGTGGCGGTTATAATTGGTTTGATTGTGATGAAGTGGGATCTGGTTGCATCATTGATAGGGAGAGTGTGGACTAGCAAGCTTAGAGTATTCATAACAATCCCTGTATCAGTATTGCTTCTCTCTGCACTGTTATTTGGACTATATAATCTCAATCCAGATTCAGCCTCAGGTAGACTCTTCATTTGGTCTGTCACCTGGGATATGATCAGTGATCATTTATGGACAGGAGTGGGGTACGGAAACTTTGGGTTGAACTGGCTGGAATATCAGGGTAGCTATCTAGCTAATCCCGATGCATCATTTAACCATCTAGCAGCTAACTTGACATCCGCACACTCCCAGTATCTTAATATCTTGGCTGAGACTGGTGTCATTGGATTGAGTCTCTTTCTGGGATTTATATTTTCTATTTATTCGGGATTAATTAAGCGAGCAAAAAGATCAGATCCTGAACAAAGGCAGAGGATCCTAACCATTGGAGCAGCTCTCACCATACTCTTCACTCATGCGTTGATTGATGATGTGCTTAGTTCATTGATTGTTAGGATCCAGTTTATCATCATCTTGAGCCTGTTTGTATCTGGGCTACAGAGGGGTGACCACTAAAGCCTTCCGACTATGGGCACTCTCCAGAAGCGCTTTAGGTGGTTATTAGTTCCACTGTTGATCCTGGTTGTTATTGTTGCCCAGAATAAAATCAAGGGTGAGTTAGCCTGGAAAGAGGGACAAGGTTTGGCCAGAGCTGGGAATTGGGAACAAGGCATTGAGAAGTATATCGAGGCACAACAATATCTCCCCTACAGCTCTGAGCTCAAGTTTTACCTGGGAGCTGCGTATGCTAAGATTGGTAGATCAGAACTAGCAATTGATCTAATCACAAGCTCTATGGAAGGGCTCTCGGATAAGAATCAATACATAGCACTTGGGAAAGCTCATATTGACAACAACGACTATAAGCTTGCTGAATCCACATTAACCCGAGTCCTCTATTACTACCCCGCTCTACTCTCCCCGCATTACTGGTTGAGTCGTGCCTACTATGAGCAAGGAAATATAGAAAGAGCAAAGCATGAGCTTCAAATCATAATTGAAGCTGAGAATACTCTAAATTCAGCTGAAATTGAGCAAGTGAAGACTGATGCCAGGCGTGCATTGCAGGCATTGGGAGAGCAGCGATCTGGTGAAAGACAGAATTTCTGATAATTGATTTTATGCGAAATAAATGTGAAATAAACTCCAGGACTAACTCCCGTCCCTGGCAAATCCATTGACAAGTAAGCTCTCATAAATCTTTTCATTCCAAGCCCCTGTAGCTATATTTAGCCCAGGCGGTAACAATTGCACATATCTCACAATTCCAGTTTCATATTACCCTCATTTATTGACTAATATTTAGGAATCAAGCGAACTGTTTAATAAAGCTGCATCATACAGCACTAGCACTGAGACATTTGAGATCATCATTGATCCCCTTCAAAAACCCACTCGTTTAGATAAATTTCTATCGACGAGACTGCCTTCCCATATTACCAGGAACCAAGTCCAGCGATTGCTAAAGTCAGGTAAGATCAAGGTGGATGGTAAAGCAGTGAAGGCTAGTCATCTCATCATGCCGAGAGAGACAATTACTGTTGATTATGATATGCCCTATGCACCCACCCTCTATGGTGAGAATATTCCCCTGGACATCGTTTTTGAGGACGACTACCTCATTGTGGTGAATAAACCAGCCGGCTTGATCGTTCATCCCGGTGCCGGTAATGCCACGGGTACACTGGTAAATGCCCTGATCTATCACTGTGAACATCTCTCCAATGAAAATGGACTCTTACGACCCGGCATCGTTCACCGTCTGGACAAGGACACCTCCGGCTTACTCATTTCAGCCAAGGATAATCGGGTACATGGCAACCTGAGAACCCAGTTCTCTAAAAGGACCATTGAGAAATATTATTACGCTCTGGTTTGGGGAAGTTTTGATGAGGATACAGGAGAAATTAATGCTCCGATTGGTCGGAGCCCAAAAAATCGGAAGAAATTTACGGTCATTGAAGGGGGGCGTGATTCTCTGACGCGCTATGAAGTTCTCGAGCGCTTTGAATTCCTCACCCTGGTGCGAGTCAAATTAGAAACGGGCCGGACGCACCAGATCCGTGTGCACATGACTCATGTGAATCATCCGCTATTCGGCGACCCCTACTATGGTGGACGAAATTCCAAGATCATAACTCTTAATATGAGAAATCGGGCGCTTGCCGCGCGTTTACTCGGTATATTGAATCGTCAGGCCCTGCATGCCCGGCGATTAATTTTTAAGCATCCCATGACTCAGGAAACACTGGATCTTAAGGCACCTATGCACGCTGATTTTGAGCAAGTCCTGTCAATTCTGAGGGAAGAGAGTCAGTTCTGATGAATAGTCCAAAGTCTAAGGTCGAATGTCCAAAGTCAAATCGAGTTTCATCGGTTCTTGCGACGCCGGGCTGGAAAAAAGACCTAAAAATAGTTAGTGTTACTTCGAGCCTTAGTGCCTTTGAGGCAATAATAATCTCTGCGTTCTTTGCGAACTCTGCGAGAGAGGCTTTAATAAAACCATAATGAAAAGCAGCCTAAATATATATATGACCATTGAAACCCTGGATCTTAAGGCACCCATGCATGCAGATTTTGAACAGGTTCTGGCCGTACTGAGATCAGAGAGCCAGTTCTGATGAATAGTCCAAAGTCTAAGGTCGAATGTCCAAAGTCAAATCTAGTTTCATCAGTTCTTGCGACGCCGGGCTGGAAAAAAGATCTAAAAATAGTTAGTGTTACTTCGAGCCTTAGTGCCTTTGAGGCATTAAAAATCTCTGCGTTCTTTGCGAACTCTGCGAGAGGGGCTTTATAAATCTATAATGAAAAGCAGCCTAAATATATATATGGAAGATTTTCTCACCTGGCTAGAGGTTGAAAAACGCTATTCTCCTGAAACTATCAGGGCTTACAAAATTGATCTGACTCAGTTTTATGACTTTTTAGCAGACCATGATCTTGAATGCATTAAAGATCCGAATCAGATCAACAGGGGGGTAGTGCGAAGCTTCTTAGGGCACCTTTCAGGTGATCTCCAGCAGCAACCCCGATCTGTGGCCAGAAAACTGGCAGCCATCAAGTCACTATTCAAATATATGCATCGGGAAGGGGTTGTGAGCTTGAACATTGCTGCTTACGTGCATACGCCTAAACTTCCCGGGGTCATTCCCAGCTATTTGTCAGAGAAGCAGATCATTGCCGTACTCGAGAGCTTGAGCAGCTCAGATACCTGGATGGGAAAACGTGATCTGGCCATTGTAGAATTATTCTATTCAACGGGGATGCGCGTATCCGAACTGGCTGGGCTGGTCGTTGCTGACCTCAATAAGCAGAAGGGAACGGTTACCGTTTTGGGAAAGGGATCCAAACAACGAGTAATTCCTGTTGGTCAGTATGCCTGGGAGGCCATTGAAGACTACCAATTCTCTTTGAAAATAAAATTTGGTGAGAGGGATCGAAATGAGGCTCTGTTCGTGGGTAAAAATGGAGACCCACTAAGACCTAATGGGATTCGCCTCAGGGTAAAAAAAGCCATTAAAGCTATCGCTGAATTGAAAAAGATGAGTCCCCATGTATTACGCCATACTTTTGCTACTCACCTTTTGAATGCAGGTGCGGATCTTATGGCGTTAAAGGATCTTTTGGGTCACGAAAATCTTTCCACCACACAGGTCTATACCCACGTGCAAGTGGATAAAATGAAAAAAGCTTTCCAAAAGGCCCATCCCAGGGCAGGGGAAAAGTAGAATGTTCGTTTCTTATCATAAAACAGGAGGAGCTAATGAAGGTTAACATCGTCGCTCGGCATTTTGACATTTCCGAAAAAACCAGAGAATATATACAGACAGAGGTAGATCACCGTCTGGAGCCTGTATTTGACAGAATCGTTGGCTGTAAGGTTATCGTTGAAAAGATAAAAAAAGATTATATTGCCGAGGTTATTTTGAATATCCCTGGTGACACCTTGACAGCCCGGGAGACGACGGAAGATCTAACTAAATCTGTGGATTTTGTGATGAAGAAGATGCTAAAACAGCTCACAAAACATAAAAATAAATGGAAACGACCCATTGATCCAGATAAACAGTTTGTAACGCAGTCTGAATCGGATTAAATGGAACAAAAAGGTAGTTAAAATGCGACCAGAGGAAAAAAGACAAGAGATAATAGTGGGTAGTGTGGTACTCATCATCCTCGCAGCCATGATCATGGGAATTATGTGGGGAGAGAAAGCTGATATATTTTCCTCTCGGAGTTATTTCACAGTCCGGGTCGCCCGAGCCAGTGGTTTGGAAGAGGGCGACCTGGTCACTGTTTCCGGAGTCCCCAAGGGTGTTGTTGACGATTTTGTGGTCAGGAAAGATTCTGTTGATATCATAATTGGTCTGGATAAGGACATTATTCTGTACACAGACGCCTATGCCATCATTTCCAATCAGGAATTGCTGGGTTCCAAGAAAGTAGAGGTAAATCCGGGAAGTTCGGGGGTTCCTTTAGCTGAAAATGGTGTGTTTCATGGGACTTTTGCAGGCGGACTTGAGGATATTTTTGAAACAACCGGTGCCATTTCAACTGATTTTCGAACCCTGCTGGGAAATTTCAATAAAACCCTGCTCCTGCTGAACCAAGCCATGGAAGAAGATGTTCAGGGTAGTCTTCACAGCATTCACCTGACTGCTAAAAAGATCGATTCGTTGATGAGTGCCGATATCCAACCAGGACTATTGGCTATGAAAGGCGCTTTGCTTAAAGCAGAGAACATGATCGACACAAAACGGGAAGATATTGATACCATTGTCACTAACCTGAAAACAGTCTCGACTACATTGAACACACTCGTAGACGATAATAAGGGCAAATTGACCAGCTCCTTAAACAGTCTTAATAAAATTGGAGATGATTTATCGATTCTCAGTAAGCGACTAAAGGATCCAAATACAAGTCTGGGAAAATTAACCCAATCAGATTCCCTATATCAGAAACTTGATAGCATCACTGAAAATATCAATGCCATCGTCAAGGATCTCAAGCAGAACCCCAAAAAATATCTGGAACATGTGAATGTCAATGTAGACATGTTTGGTGGGGGAGATAAGTAAGCCTTGCGCGCAGTAATACCAGCAGCCGGGATGGGGAAGCGTCTTCGTCCCTATACGATTGATGTCCCAAAGGTGATGATCAGCCTGGCGGGGAAGCCATTGATCGGCCATATTCTGGATAATATTGCGGGCTCAGGTGTCACTTCAGTTTCGCTCATCGTGGGTTATAAGGGTGAGCAGGTCGTTGATTATGTAAATGAAAATTATTCACACTTGCGACTGGATTTCCCCTATCAGGCTGAGCGCAAAGGTCTGGGCCATGCTGTGCTGCAAGGACTGGAAGATAAAGAAGAAGAAGTTCTCATTCTGCTTGGCGACACCATCTTCGATGTGGATTATCAAAGGTTTATTGCATGTGAAAGCTCTGCTATAGGTGTTGTTCAGGTAGAGGATCCCAGTCGCTTTGGTGTGGTAGAAGTTGACACCAACAATATGGCTACCCTATTGATTGAAAAGCCGGAGCATCCGAAATCGAATCTTGCCCTGGCTGGTCTATATTACATTAAAGATCAACGCCTTCTGCTAGCAGCCATACAAAAACTTATTGACGAAAACATAACGACTCGCGGGGAATATCAACTGACAGATGCCTTGCAAATATTGATCGAGAATGGTGAAGAGATTCAAGCCATTGAAATCAAAGGCTGGTATGATTGCGGAACAAAAGAGTCACTATTAGCATCACAACGTTTTATTCTGAAGCATAGTGTTTCGCGAGAAAATGAAGCGACCTGTATCATTCATCCGCCTGTCTTTATTCATCCTGAAGCCCAGGTATCTCATTCTACCCTTGGTCCCAATGTTACTATTGACAAGGGGGCCCGCATAAGCGGATCAAGAATTGAAGAGAGCATTATTGGCAAAGAAGCCACCGTTAAGAATATACGGCTCAGTAATGCTCTTTTGGCAGATCGATCAGTAACAGAGGGCGATGAAAAACAGGTCATAAGCGAAAGTCAGAATTAAACTTAAAGTGGTTGATTCAGGGCGGTTTAGGGCTAAAATAAAAACTTAAAATAATTAATTTTAATGGAGCATAGAATGTCATATTTATTTTCATCCGAATCAGTCACAGAAGGACATCCTGATAAGATCGCCGACCAGATCTCGGATGCTGTTTTAGACGCCTTATTAGAGAAAGACCCCCAGAGTAGGGTGGCCTGTGAAACCTTTGTCACTACAGGTCTGGTCATGATCGGTGGGGAGATAACCACCTCAGCCTATGTCGATATTCAACGCATCGCTCGCGGAACCATAAAACGCATTGGCTACACAGATTCCTTAATGGGCTTTGACTATAAAACATGTGCAGTGCTCATCAGTATTGATAAGCAGTCCGCTGATATCTCTCAGGGTGTTGATGACGATAAAGATCACGAGCAGGGAGCCGGAGACCAGGGCATGATGTTTGGTTATGCGACTGATGAAACTGAGGCGCTTATGCCCATGCCTATCCATCTCGCCCACGCACTCACCAAACGTCTAGATGAAGTGCGTCGAGAGGGTATTCTCCCGTATTTAAGACCTGATGGAAAATCTCAGGTTACTGTCCGCTATAATTCGGAGACCCACAAGCCCGAGGCCATCACTGCAGTTGTCATTTCCAACCAGCATGAAGACGGTGTCGATGTTGAAGGTGAGATGTATAATGATATTGTGGAACATGTAATTAAACCCACAATCCCTGCAGGCATGGTAGACTATCAGAAACTAAAGATCTATGTGAACCCAACCGGGCGATTTGTTGTTGGTGGACCCCAGGGTGATGCTGGACTTACAGGTCGGAAGATCATCGTAGACACCTACGGAGGCTATGCCCCCCATGGTGGCGGCGCGTTTTCAGGGAAAGACCCGAGCAAGGTTGATCGCTCTGCAGCTTACATGGCACGTTATATCGCTAAAAATATTGTTGCCAGTAAGGCCGCACAGCGTTGTACGCTGCAGTTAGCCTACGCTATTGGTGTGGCTGAGCCCATCTCAATAATGGTAGATTCACATGGCACCTCACCACATACAAACAGTGAGCTTGAAGCGATGGTACGCGAAGTATTTCCGCTAAAACCAGCAGAAATCATTAGCCACCTCAACCTGAAACGACCGATTTATAGCAAAACCGCCGCTTACGGTCATTTTGGAAGAGATGAATTTCCATGGGAAAAAATTGACATGGTAGACGAAATAAAAAGTAAATTGAAATAAAGCCCCTCCAAAACAGGGCGCTTACACAAGGAAAACATGGAAACGAATACAATAGATTACAAAATAGCCGATATCAAACTATCCCATTTCGGACGGGAAGAGATCAGTCTTGCAGAGAAAGAAATGCCGGGACTCATGGAATTGCGCAGACGCTTTGCCAGCTCAAAGCCATTAGCAGGTGCCCGCATCGCTGGATGCATTCATATGACGATCCAGACTGCTGTTTTGATAGAGACGCTAACCGAACTCGGTGCTCAAGTAAGGTGGTCCAGCTGCAATATTTACTCAACCCAGGATCATGCTGCCGCTGCAATAGCGGACAGTGGCGTGCCTGTCTTTGCCTGGAAGGGTGAAACTGAAAAAGAATATTGGTGGTGTATCGATCAAACCCTGGATTTTGATGGCAAGGGTCCCAATCTGCTCCTTGATGATGGAGGTGATCTAACTCAGGTTATTCTTGAGCAACATCCTGAAATGCATGCAGAAATTAAAGGTGTCTCAGAGGAAACGACCACGGGTGTTCACCGGCTGTATCAACTCATGGAAGAGAATGCGCTGCCCTTTCCTGCGATCAACGTAAATGACTCTGTAACCAAATCTAAATTTGACAACAAATACGGTTGTCGTGAATCTCTGGCAGATGGTATCAAGCGTGGTACGGATATCATGTTGGCAGGAAAGAAAATCATTATCGCCGGATATGGTGATGTGGGCAAGGGGTCTGCCCAATCCATGGCAGGCTACGGCGCTCAGGTTTTTGTGACTGAGATCGATCCTATTTGTGCCTTACAGGCAAGTATGGAGGGCTTCCAGGTTGTTACCATGGAAGAGGCTGCAGAATTTGGGGATATTTTTGTTACGACCACTGGTTGTAAAGATGTGATTCGTGGCGAGCACATGGAAAAGATGAAAGACAACGCCATCCTGGCAAATATTGGACATTTCGATCATGAAATCGATGTGGCCTGGCTGGAGAATCAACCCGGAGTGAATGAGTTCAATATTAAACCTCAGGTGGATAGATTTGAATTCCCAGATGGAAAATCTTTGGTTCTACTGTCCCGAGGACGTTTAGTAAATCTTGGAAATGCTACGGGACATTCATCCTTTGTAATGTCTACCTCTTTTACCAATCAGGTCCTGGCTCAAATAGCTTTATTTGAAGATAGGGTCAAGCCCGGTGTACAAGTTTTACCCAAAGCATTGGATGAAGAAGTCGCCCGATTACATCTCGCACATCTTGGTGTGCACCTGACAGAGTTGAGTGATGATCAGGCAGCATATCTTGGAATTTCACCCAAGGGTCCTTTCAAACCGGATCATTATCGGTATTAATTAGAGGGAATTAGCATCATCTTTCACAAATTCAAGGGAAGAATTGCAGGGCTGGTACTAGCCGTTACCTGGGGAGCTTTGGTCATGCAATGTGACTTTGGCTTACCCACAAAGGTCGTCATCCCAAGCTGGCAATTTACGCTAACCATTCCTTTGGTCTCTGAAAATTATTCCCTGGCAGGACTAGTAAGCGGTTCCGATTCTGCTGGCTCCATCCTGGTTTACGGTGATTCTGTGGACACGAACAGTGATGGGTATATGGATATCCTTCTGCCTGATACTCTGGCAGATTATCCCGGTGGTTTATATATCACCCTGGAAAATGATCTACCCCCAATCACTCTGCCTGAAGACATGTTTGTCATCCCCGGTCAGGATCCCATGGACTTGGGTGTGGGACCCATTGATCTGGCAGCCTCTCTCCCGGATGAGCTGGATAGCGGGATAACAGTCGGACCCGTAGATACCACACTTAGCATGTCGGAAATGGGGTTTAACTTAGCAGATATCATCATTTCTGATATTCCTGATGCGGATTGTGCAAATCCTATTCAGACCAGGACTGACACCATAAAATTCAGCTTTGGATCGGAGGCCGGTGATCTCAATGCAGACAGTACTGTAAGTTTTCCAGGATACGCAAAAACGATCAATGGTACTGTTGTCATACCTTCAGTCGCCGATCCCGACCCAGGCAACTGTTTTGACTGTGGAAATGATACCTGGGAATGTGATACATCATATACCTATGAAATGAGTGTGACGCTTGTTGTCAATGAGACGAAACTGCCAACATTCAGAGAAGCCTACGCCCTTCTCCCAAGTCCATCAACCTTACCGGCGGGAGCGCCCATAGAAAGCTTTGAATCTATTATCATCTCAACGGGTTCAATTAGTTCAACCATCAACAATCAGATGCCTCTGGACGCTTCAAATACGGGTTTGATTGTGTACACCAAAAAAGCCAATGGTGACACCACACATTTACACAACCACTTTTTTAATACCATTCCGGCATATATGGATGGGATAGAGGACGACAGCTCAAAAACTTCATCCCTAAATGGTGTTTCGGTATATGATAGTCTGATCTTTGAGTTTGGCGGGACTGTCGACGGAACTGAGATAGGAGACACCTTATTCTTCCCGGAGGATGTTGATCCATTTTTTCGCTATAGTTTTTTCATGACATTAGATGGCTTCGATACTCTGAAAGTGAACATGAAGGACACCACCATATCCTTTACACAGGAATTGAACACCAGCTCAACAGATGATGGGGGTCAAACCTTCAGCGTGGATATTGTCACAGCAACATTCAGGGACAACATGAATGACCCAGATACAAATAATCTGAGCATCTCAGTTGAGAATCAAATGGGGCTGGATATCGCATCCATGAAGATCAAGCTACACAACTTTTACGAAAGTCAGGCTGATCTGGATGCGGGAAACTACGAAATTATTGAATTTGTACTCCCGGACAGCTCAATCAGTGATACGACTGTGGTCCTTGATGGTCACTTGCTTAGCAATACTACAGGAGACAATACACCTCTTGATTCACTGCTCATTGAGACAGAAATAGAATTTAGCTCGGATGGTGGGCCGGTTTCCATTCCCTATCCCTTTCCTGAAGCCATGGAGATGGCTGTGAGCGTCGAGATGACGTCTCTCCGGATCGAAACACTCATCGGCTTATTTGGGATCAGTTTTGAGATCAGTGATCAGGAGCAACCCCTCAGTTTACCTGGTCTCGTTGGTGGAATCACTTTTGGTGAGGCAATTCTGGCCATCAATTTGGAGAATGAGTTTGGCGTTTCTCCAGGCCTAGGTCTCCAGGTAAAAGGCTACCGGGGGGATGACAGTGTGGTTGTGGCGCTGGATCCTGATTCAGTTAGCTTTGATGCCGGGTCTGCAGGCAATCCAGTGGAAACTGAGATCAAAATCTCTCGTGATTATGTGCGTAAAATAGTTGACAGTACCGAGACCATTGTGCAACATTTTGACTCAGGTGAAAACATCGTTGATCTTATGGCCATGTTCCCGGATCGAGTCTCTGTAGGCGGTGATGCCACAATTTCACCGGATAGCTTAAGCTCGATTACATCAGGGGCTGAGATAAAAGGGACCTGGCGGTTTGAGGTGCCATTCTATCTCAATGTGGATGCTGAGGGTATTGAATTCATGCCCCCAAATTTCACGACCATGGATGCGCTGGATTCAAGCACCATTGAACAGCTAGCCGGGAGTGATGGTATCCCCGATGAATCCGATATGCTGATCAGTTCAACAATTAATACCGTAGTTTTTAATGAGATTGGATTTGCTTTTGGATTAAAAATACTGGTATCAGACATACCCTACTTTCCTTTTTACAGCCCCCTGCTGAATCGCATGTTAATCTCCGCTGATAGAGATGGGGATGGTAATGCCGACACAGTAGAATTAGATCTAGATACATTGATAATTCACCCAATCGTTAGATCTTTAGAACTGGAGATACCCGGCGGAACAGTGGACCCGAGTACCGGTCTGGTAACTCCAGGGATGGAAGGTTCGGGACTGTATACATATTCTGCTGACTTCAATTTGGATGATGCGGGAGGAGATTCGACCTATGGTGAATTTTTTAAACATCATAAATATGCTTATTTAGATACTTTTCTATTGGCACGGTCAGATACCGCTTTTGTGGATGTGGATGATGCCCTTTCCAGGTCGGGAATTACAGCGCCCACTGTTGCAGACAGTCTGTATAACCTGACCCTAAGTGGAAATAGTAAAGAATTGTGGCTCATGCTGGATGCCACAGATCATGGTGAACTCGGATGGATGTTGGACCCCGTAGATCACTATATTGCTATGAAGTTCATTTTACGTGCAACCCCCAATCCAGCCCTTCTTGCTTATAGTGCAGGAGTCGATGTGACCGCCTACATGCAGTTCATTCTCAACTCTGAACCATTGTTCGGCAGTGCAGAGGAAGACACAACGGAATGAGAAAATTATTCCTCTGCTTGAGCTCGTCTATCGTTCTGATCACTGCCACATTTGGTCAAGCGCATATAGATGCCCGTGGACTGGGATTGTGCAATGTTTATACAGTCACCTCCCGAGGCGTTTCAGCTGTGGGTTTTAATCCTGCCAATCTTGGTTTTACAGGTGAAGTCAGAATGAGTGCTGACCTCTTAGATTTTAAGATGGCAGCACACAATAATTTCATGTCCATGGCTCTCTTCAATCGCTATTTCACAGGCGATATCAATGGCGATCCAGTCAACCTGGATGCAAAAATGCCAGGGAAAAATATTACTCACAAGGAGTTTCTCCTGTCTGAGATACCTGATGACGGAATAACTTTTGGTCTGGACGTGAGTGTGCCTCTACCCCTGTTAAATGTTTCCTGGGGAAACTATGCCTTTACCTCTGGTATTGATTATTACCAGCGTAATTCCCTACCCCAGGGTCTTTTTCAGATGCTGCTGGAAGGAAATGAAGTTGGTAAAGCCTTAAACCTGAGTACATCTCAAGATGTTCTCATGGTAGCAAATTTCGGTTTTTCATTCGCGATTCCCTTTGAAGGCTATAATGTTGGCGCTACCGTAAGATATTTGGCTGGGATCGGTTTTGCCGGTGTGGACTCGTCTGGAGGAAGCCTGACTACGGTGCCTGCCGGTTTGGTGTCGGATGTATTCTATCGCTACACCCGTGCCATCGGGGGCAATGGAATGGCAGTAGATATTGGTTTCACATCCCACCCCATAGGGAATTGGCAATACGGCGTAGCCATCAATAATGTGATTGGATTCATCAATTGGGGGAATGAAGATAATTATATTGCAAAAAACATCAAACTCATAGAGGCAATGGTTCCAATCAGGAGTATGCTACAGATACCAGAAGATGGTTCTTCTTATTCTGCCAGTACCTTATACACCATGGATATGGAAAATGTAAATGTCAATGAAGCCCTGGCGAATTCTGACAGTCTGTTTACGTTCAAGGAGAAAGGGGTGGCAACCCCCGATAGTATTCGTTTGAATTATCCAGCCATTTTTCGAGTAGGTGCCAGTTATAAATATGAGGAAGATTTTATTCTGATGGCAGATCTATCTGCCGGACTGGATGACTACTATTTCGCAGACCGAACCTGGCGCATAGGACTGGCGGCTGAATGGCTCAGATTTAAAATGGTTCCCCTGCGCTCTGGCTTCGCATTTGGAGGCCCCTATGGTCGTGAAGCTTCCCTGGGTACGGGTGTACACTTACTCTGGTTTGATGCTGATATTGCCTTAAAATTCCTGGGGGGTATGTCTTTAAGTACAGCCGAAGGTATCGTATTCGGGATCAATTTTAAGTTTATACGCTAATACTAATCTCTCAATAATCCGTAAAGGAATAAAATGAAAAAAAATGTGGGTTCAGTTGATAAAACAGCCCGATTGATTGTTGCGCTTGTGTTTTTTAGTCTGTTCTTTGTATTGGAAGGGAATGCCCGTTACTGGGCGCTGATTGGATTTGTCCCGCTCATTACAGGTCTCATTAATTTTTGTCCGGTTTGGTCGATGTTCGGCGTGAATACCGCACACTCAATTAAAACTGAAAAGTTTAAACAATAAACCATTTACATCAAAACCGGGTTTACCCGGTTTTTTTATCCGCCTTCATAAGCCCCGCAAGATGCGAGGATGCCTGTCCCGTTGAAGCATCGCAGAGACGGATCACTTTTCACAACATGCAGATAACCATGGGTTCATCCGTAGGGGCTCCATATCAATCAGTCTTTCCTTGCTGATCGTGGTAGTGGGGGAAGGGTTTATTTCTTTGCAGTTTGCCTGAACAACCAGGTACCCGCCAATAAAAGGATCACATTGCCAAACCAGACTGCAAATGCCGGATGCATGGAACTGTTGTAAGCCACTTTCTGACCACCAATGAGTAGGATGTAATAGATAAAAAGAGCCACTACACTTTTCCCAACTCCCAGTGCGAGATTTTCCCGAGTACCCTGTAAGGCGAAGCTGATACCGAGGAAAACAACGATGAAACCGGTCATTACAAAGGCCATCTTAAAGTGAAAATCCACAATCCATCGATGGGGATTTAATCCCAAGACTTTTTTCTTCTCAATAAAATCTCTTAGTTGAAAAATATTCATTTCGTTTGGTCTGATCTGCTCTTTTTGGATATCAAAGGGAGTGATGGTGAGCGGCAGATCCTCTTCATGACTTACCCTGGAGAACAACAGTCGGCCATCAGAGTCAAATTTTCGCTTCAGACCCTCACCCTTTTTCCATGTATTCAAGGAATCGATCCATTGCATGTACCCGTAATCCCAGCGTTCGGTAATTCCAGAGTCTCGATAGGCTAATATTGAGATGTCGATGCCTTTGTTCGCTATGACATCAAAGGATTTAATAATAATGATGTTGCCATTTACATCCTGCCGGACTACTTCTTTAATCTTTGTAGGACTGCGTTTTGGTTTTAACACATTGCGAGTGATCTCTTTGTGTTGATGATTGAAGGGCATGACCACAAGATTTTGAAATACAAACTGGAAAAGAGTAAAGAAAAGACCCAGGAGCAGCAGAGGTCTGGCGATTCGGACCATGCTGATCCCGGAAGCGCGCATAGCAGCTATTTCGTAGTTCTTGTTCAAGGTGCCCAGTGAAATGACTGTGGCCAAGAGCATGCTCATTGGTAGAGCCATATCAATGAAATAAGGGAGGCTATACCAATAGAACACCAACATGACATCAGCACCCACACCGGCATCTACAAAGTTATCCAGTTTTTCCACAAAATCCGCGATGGTGAATACACCAATTAGTCCCAACAACACCAGACTCATGGTTGAGAAAAATTGGCGGATCAGATAGCGATCAATGAGTGAGAAAAACCGCAATGGAGAAGCCCTGTCTAGCGTTCCTGAATAAAAATAGTTTCAATACGGGTAGCGGTGGAGGATGAAATAACGAATCGGTGGGTCTCTGTTAAGAATTGTTCATTCTTCTGAGGAATGTGACCCAGGCTCTCGATGAGGAAACCAGCGAGTGTCTCATACTCACCCTCCGGAATACCAAAATCATGTTGTTTATTAATAAAGTCGATCTCAGCATTTCCCTTAACCAGAAGTCCTTCAGCCATAACTTGAACAGGCGAGTCTTCTTCATCGAATGCATCTGAAAATTCACCGAACAATTCCTCGGAAATATCTTCCATGGTGATCAGCCCTGCTGTCCCTCCATATTCATCGATAACGATAGCAATGGACAGACTATTCACCTTCATTTCCTGCAAAAGCTCAGCTGCTGCCTTTGTCTCAGGCACAAAATAGGCTTCTCGCAAAACTTCGCGTAAATCAGTCGCACCCCTGAAAATATCGTGGAGAAAAACAACCCCCTTGATATCATCAATCGTCTCCTCGTAAACAGGTAATTTGGAAAAGCCAGATTCCATGAAGGCAGTCTCTACGTCTGTTATGCTGCTTTTAATGGAAATTGAGGTTATATCAGGTCGGGGAGTCATTACCTCTCCAATGGAAGTGCCTTTAAATGTGAAAATCCGTGCGATGGTCTGACGCTCATGGATATCAACACCACTTTCCTCGCGGGGGTCGTTAAAAAGTAAGTGAAGCTCTTCTCGATCAAGATTGGTTTGGCTTTCAACTTCACTACTATGCAACACCTTTTTACGATAAATATTGAGGATGCTGGTCAAGGGATAAAGTACGATTTCAGCGACTCGAACAAAGCGACCAAAAAATAGCATTGATGCGTTAGGAAATTCTCGAAACAAGGTCTTGGGAATGATCTCGCCGAAAATTAGCACGCTGATGGAAATAATAAGGAGTATAATAAATTCATTGGAAATGACTCGTATCAACATGACCGTAGCAAATGACGTGGTCATAATATTGGCTATGTTATTCCCCACAAGTGATGCTGTTAGAAATTTTTCTGGTTCCTGACTGGCTTTCATGGCCGATGCAGATCCACGGACTGCCCGTCGCATCCAGACCTCCAGTTGGAGCCTGTTGGATGAGAGGAGGGCGATTTCCGCCCCGGCAAAAAGAAAGCTAAGCACCAGGCCGATTAAGGCTAAAATGATTTCAATCATTGGATGCTTGGTCAGAATTGTGGGTGTGGTTCATTTTCACGCTCAACATACAAATAATATAGTTGGTTTCAAGGGTGAAGAGTAGGTAGCACTTCAAATCCAGTTTATGTCTCCCAAAATAAAAAATACAAGTTTCATAGCGCCTCCTCACGATTATCCTATGGGGTTATGTCAATTCCAGCATTGTCTTTATCATGTAATACCTGCCTCATGGAAAATTGGGCTGTTGAAGAGGACAGAAATCGCAAACGTTATCTGGCAATCGGTGTTCTTGCCGCGGCAACAACACTCAACGACACCACGATTTTAGAAGAGTGGTTACCGCGCCTCAAAGAAGTCATCGATCAGGAGGCAGTGGAGGAAGTTGTTCTTCAAACACTCCTTTTCGCGGGCTTTCCAAAGACCATTGAAGCCATGAAAATAGTCCGAAAGTATTATCCTCAAGCGGGAAAAGCGAAACAAGTGGGGAATCATGAAGAAGCTGGTTTTAAGATCAGCAAGGCAATTTATGGAAAGCATCATCCAAAACTCATCAGGATCATGGATGATCTGCATCCGGATCTGAGACGATGGATGATTGAAGATGGATATGGTCGTGTCCTCTCCAGACCGGGCTTAAGCATTAAGGACCGAGAGATAGCCGTTTTGGCTTCTCTTATGGCAGGTGGAATGCCAAATCAGTATCTGGCTCACCTGAGAGCTTGCGTTTTTGTGGGGATTAGGGCGGAAGATATAGTCTGGTTTATACGCATATTTGATTGTATAATTCCCAGTTTGTTAAAAGACAAATTTGAACAAATTACCAAGCAAACACTTGATTTATTGAAATAATAATTGTGGGGAGATCGAGAATCTAATGACATCTAAACTTGGAAAATTACTCACGGAACAGCGAAACCCTCATAGCATGAACCTGGATTCCGCATCCATTCGTGAAATATTGGATATTATCAACAGGGAAGATCAAAAAATCGCGAAGCGCGTAGCGGAGCAGATGGACGATATAGAGAGAGCAACTGAATTGGTTGATCAGGCCTTTCAGCAAAATGGTCGCTTAATTTATGTTGGCGCCGGTACCAGTGGACGTTTGGGAATATTAGATGCATCAGAGATACCACCAACCTATAACGCATCCCCGGAACGTGTCCAGGGATTTATTGCTGGTGGTGACACGGCACTAAGAACTGCCGTTGAGGGTGCGGAGGATTATCCTGAGGATGGGCGCAAACTGGTGGATGAAATTGGAGTGACAGAAAAAGATGTTGTTATGGGGATCGCTACCAGCGGCGTGACACCATATGTCCTTGGTGCCCTGGAACGGGCTGAGGAAATCGGAGCCGCAACTGTCTTTTTTACCTGTGCTCACCGAAACCATATTAAAATTGATGTGGATGTGTTGATATCAGTTCCTGTTGGTCCGGAAGTCGTCACCGGATCCACCCGCATGAAATCGGGAACTGCTACAAAAATGGTCCTGAATATGATCACGACCACAGCCATGGTCAAACGGGGAAAAGTATTTGAAAATCTAATGGTTGATCTGAAAGCCACTAATGTGAAGCTGGAGGACCGGGCCCGTCGGATCGTCTCAACCATAACAGGGTGTACTTATGAGGAAGCCACAGAACTACTTGTAAAATCAAATAATTACGTGAAAGTGGCGTTGGTCATGTATAAAAGCAATGCCTCGGCCGAAGAAAGCCGACTATATTTGGATCGCTTTTCAGGTAACGTACGCGAAGCGGTGAATGAGCTAGAAAAAACACATAATAATTAACCACAGAGCACACGGAGTACACAGAGGATTTAAAGAAGTCTGAGAAGCATTCCAAATGAGTAAGGAACAATTATCAAAACTCAATGAGTTGTCAGAGGTGATCATTGGAGATGCAATTGAGGTTCACAGGAATCTTGGCCCCGGATTGTTGGAATCGGCATATGAGGTCGCACTTCAATATGAACTGAGTATGATCTGTGGATTATCAGTCCAGAGACAAGTTCCAGTAAAAATTATTTACAAAGGACAGCGCCTGGACGTGGGCTATAGAATAGATCTCCTAGTAAACGATTTAATTATTCTAGACCTGAAAACTGTTGAAAAATTATCAGATATCCATTTGGCTCAAACACTGACCTATTTGAAATTAAGTAACAAGCATCTCGGATTGATTATTAACTTTAACGTCAAATTATTGAAAAATGGAATTAAGAGGGTTTTACAAAACATATAGCTCTGTGGTCTCTGTGACCTCCGTGGTTAAAAAGAATTTAGGAGAAAAATAGATGAACATGAATGAATTTATATTTAGAGAGTATGATATCCGTGGGGAGGTTGCCGTAGATTTTCCTGAAGAAGTAGTCGTTGCCCTGGGAAGGGCTTTTGCATCCATCGTTAAACGTAGAGGGGGTAAAAAGATCACCCTTTCCGGAGATATCAGACTTACCACGCCACAGCTAAAAGAATATTTTAAGGCAGGGGCCCTATCCACAGGTATTGACGTGCTGGATATTGGTATTCTACCTACGCCGGGTAACTATTTCAGTGTCTTTCACTTTGATGATGTGGATGGCGCCTGTCAAATCACTGGGTCCCATAATCCGCCCGAATTCAATGGTTTTAAACTGACTTATAATCAACTCGCTTTTTTTGGTCAGGATATTCAAGATATGCTGACCCTGATAAAAAATGATAATTACGAAACAGGCGAGGGCAGTGCCACCGAATACGATCTATTGCCAGAATATGTGGATAATGTGGTCAATGGTATCAATCTAAAACGTCCCATGCGTATCGTTGTTGACTCTGGAAACGCAGCAGCAGCTCTATGCGCAGTCGAGGTTTATGAGCGACTCGGTTGTGAAGTAACGGCCTTATACTGCGATGTAGACGGGACTTTCCCCAATCATCATCCGGATCCAACAGTGGCAGCCAATTTGGTAGATATTCAAGCTGAAGTACGCCGGGGTGGCTATGATGTTGGTCTGGCCTTTGATGGAGATGCTGACCGTTTAGGGGTCATTGATGAAAAGGGGAATGTGGTCTGGGCTGACTACCAAATGATCCTTTTTGCTCAAGATATCATCAAATCCAAAGATGATAAAATTATTTTTGACGTAAAATGCTCCCAAGCCCTGGAAGAAAAGATCCTGGAATTTGGCGGAACCCCCGTCATGTACAAAACGGGACATTCACATATCAAATCTCATATGAAAACCCTTAACTCACCCTTTTCCGGTGAAATGAGTGGTCACCTCTTTTTTGCAGATAGGTACTTTGGGTTTGATGACGCTCTCTATAATGGTGGTCGCATGCTGGAATTACTTTCCAAGACCGATCGACCTCTCTCAGAATTGATCGATGAATTACCCAAATATCATTCGACTCCTGAAATTCGCCTCACCTGTAATTCTGATTCAGAAAAATTTGAGATCGCCAAAAAAGCAGCCACTTACTTTAAAGAAAATTATGATTGTATTGATGTGGATGGCGTTCGTATTCGCTTTGGAGATGGCTGGGGATTGGTAAGAGCCTCGAATACACAACCCGTATTGGTTGTCCGCTTTGAAGCAAAGACCAAAGAGCGCATGGAAGAGATCCAGTCTCTGGTAATGAACAAAATTGCTGAGTTTGGCGAGGTTCGCCTTGACGAGGGACATTAGGCAGCGTAAGCGCGATCATCTCAGACTTGCGCAGGACGAATCTCTGAAATTTGATATTTCCGCTGGATTTGAGCGCTGGAGATTTATCCACAATGCACTCCCTGAGATTGATCTTCAAGAAGTCGATACCTCCACAAACTTTTTAGGTAAAAAACTCCAGTTTCCCTTGCTGATCAGTTCCATGAGCGGGGGAACAGATGAAAGCTGTGCTTTTAATGCCACTCTGGCAGAAGCGGCTGAAATTACTGGCTGTGCTTTAGGTCTTGGCAGCATTCGGGCAGCCTTGGAAGAACCCACAGCAAAAGAGAGTTTTTTGGTCGCCCGTGAAAAGGCACCTGAGACTGTTGTTTTAGCAAATCTTGGCATATCCCAGGCTATGCAGGAACCATCTCTTGATAAGGTTGCCTCCTTCTGCGAAGAATTAAAGGCTGATGCTCTCATTATCCATTTAAATCCACTCCAGGAAGCATTTCAACCTGAGGGTGATACAAATTTTCGTGGCGCTCTCTCAAGCATTGAGACCTGGGTCAGGAACTTTCCCCTCCCCCTCATTGTCAAGGAGGTTGGGCAGGGACTATCAGCAGATGTTATCCACCGCTTGGAGGATGTGGGTGTTAAGATCATCGATATTGCCGGTGCAGGCGGGAGTAACTGGGTATCGATTGAACGAGAACGATTACCAGAAAGCCAATCTATTTTGAAAGAGACTGCCATGGAATTTTCCAATTGGGGGGAGCCCACAGCAGAGGTTCTGGCAGATTTAAAAACGAGTATGAGTGTTATTGCCAGTGGTGGCCTGAAGTCACCCATGGATCTTGCAAAAGCCCTGGCTTTGGGCGCAAATCTGGGCGGTGTAGCTGGTGCATTCTTAAAACAAGCGCTTTCAGGGGATTCTGGATCCCTTGTACACATACTGAATGTTTGGAAAGAGACCTTGAAAATGGCGATGTTTGGTGTTGGTGTGTCTAATATTCCGGGATTCATTGGAAATCGCTCTGTGCTGAGAAAAATTGAGATTGGATAGAAGTTTGTTAATAGGTCAGGAGTAGTGCTAGTGGATAAAGCGATTCAGAAAAGGTTGGAAGAATGGCGAGATGCCGTTAGACAGCATTTAACCCAACCAAATTTCCCGGCAGAACCCAGTTATTTATTTGAGCCCATGCGCTATGCACTAAATGCCGAGGGAAAAATGTTGAGATCGGCTCTTTGCTTGGCAGCAGCTGAAGCTCTTGGTGGGAATTGGCGGGATGCCGTAAAGGTGGGGGTTGCACTAGAGATATTTCATACCTTCTCTTTGATACATGATGACATCATGGATGGCGATGAATTGCGAAGAGGTATACCCACAGTCCATAAAGCCTATGATACAGATCGTGCCTTACTTGCAGGGGATACACTTCTCATATATGTATATCAACTGATCTCAGAATCGGATGCAGATAAATTCCCGGCACTTTTCAAGTCATTTAATGACGGAGCAATGGAAGTTTGCCTGGGGCAGGGCTGGGATATGCAATTTGAGCAAAGTGCGGATATTGAAGCTCATGAGTATGAGATGATGATCGATCTAAAAACAGGCGCGCTCCTCAAGCTGGCCTGTAAATTGGGGGGTATTATCGCCGGAGGTAGTCAAGCAGATATTGATACTTTATCACGATTTGGTCAACTTCTGGGTCGCGCCTTTCAGATGCAGGATGATCTTCTGGAAGTTACCTCCTCAGTAGCGGAAATGGGTAAAAGCCTGGGAAGTGATGTGCTGAACGAGAAAAAGACCTGGATCTGGCAGGATCTGAAAAAAAACTTCACAATTGATGAGTTGTCGCAGTGGCAGCAGATAAAGGCCAATGACCACATCAGTGGTCAAGATCGGGACCAGGTTTACTCCTGGATGAAGCAATATGGAACCATCAGCAGGGCTGAAGATCTCATTCAGAAATGGATAACAGAAGCTGATTCCATTTTAACTGCATCCTCATTTCATAATACTACAATGCTAAAAGCACTGGCTGATATCATTCTCAAACGTCAGAACTGACCGTAATCCCATCCAATAGAAGTGTTTGACATTGCCACCGTGATGGACGTATGTTTGTTGCGGTACTATTATGATAGACGTAATCGTAAAGAATATTCTCTTTTTTGCCAAGGCAACTGTCCCTGGCTATACGCTGTTTCTGCAATCTGAGGCAGATGAAACAAGAAGCTTACCCATTGTTGTAGGTCAATTCGAAGCTCAATCCATTGCCTTGGCACTGGAACAGATAAAGCTGAATCGTCCCATGACCCACGATCTTCTTTCAAATGTGATCGAGTCAACCACAGATGGTTTGGAAAGTGTAGCTATCTACGCTATCAAGGACGGGACCTTTTATGCACATCTAAGCATTTGGAAAGGGAACACACTCGAAACAATTGATGCCCGACCCAGTGATGCCATCGCCCTTGCCTTGAGATCCCAAAAACCAATTCGTGTCGATAGTGACGTGTTTAAGGCGGCTGCCGTGGCTATGCCTATAAACGAAGATAATGATGGGGATTCCGCGAGTAGTTTTACAGAAAATATTCAAGCGATCACGAAACAGGCTGAAATTAGATTTGACCTGGAGAGAGACTTGCGCGAGGCAGTATCACGTGAAGACTACGAGCAGGCAGCCATGATACGAGATAGACTACACACGCTCACAAATGAGTGAGTAAAAATATCCCCATTCTGATTCTCTAAATTACACAAACAACTAGGATAGATCTGATAGTTCTGACTCAATCTTTTTGAGGGTTGTTTCAGAGAGTTCTTCCCTGGAATCAGGTTTGTCTTTTTTTGCCTGGAGTTTCTTTAAAGCGATGGTCAACAATCCCAATCCCGCAATAAAAAAGCCGACAACCATCCAGTATGATACCTTACCAACAGTCTCACTCGCTTTTGGGGAAGCCAGAATTCGGTTACCATAAGGTTGACCCGTCCGTGGGTCGATAGTATTTCTGAAATGATCAAGAACCTCGTCACGTGTTTTCCCCTCAACGAGAAGTTGGCGGATAGTGACCTTGATTTCTTCTGTTTTCTGGTTTTTGCCATGCATATAAACTGGTCCGCCAAAACAACAGGTCGCCATAAGGTTCTTTTCCAGATAGATCGCGTCTTCTTTTTGCTGGTCAGACAACTGTTGATTATAAAAATCATAATTTTGGGCGTAGACCGACCCGACAAGGACTAGCAATATAATAATTTTAAAAGTTTTCATGTGAGAAATCTAGCCAGGAAATCAGAGTTCTCAATGAAATTCATTGGAGGAATAATAATTGCCGTCCATCTTCATTGGCTTGCTGAAATGAATATATTTTTAAGGAGTTTACATGTCCCTGCTCATCGTTGGTTCTCTTGCACTGGATGATATTGAAACACCCCAGGGATCAGTTTCGGAGGTACCGGGAGGATCCACGACCTACTGCTCACTCGCAGCCAGCTATTTTTCAAAACCCCACATTGTGGGGGTGGTTGGTGAAGATTTTCCTGAATCTGTCATCACCCTTTTCAATGATCACTCTATAGATCTTGAAGGTTTGAAAGTTGAATCAGGAAAAACCTTTCGCTGGGGAGGGCGCTACGCGGAAAATTTTGATGATCGGGAGACTCTATTCACAGACTTGAATGTGTTTGAGCATTTTAACCCTCAGCTCCCAAAGAATTACAAAAAGTCCTCACATGTTCTTCTCGCTAATATTCATCCAGGATTGCAACATCAAGTTCTTGACCAACTCGAGACCAAAGCATTCGTTGTATTAGACACCATGAATCTATGGATAGAAACAGCCCATGATGAGCTTATCTCACTTATAGCCCGTATAGATATGCTGGTGATCAACGATGAAGAATCACGCCTGCTCACCGGTGAGTCAAACCACAAAAAAGCAGCAAAAAAACTGCGTGAAATGGGACCTGAGTGGATCGTTATAAAGAAGGGTCAACATGGAGCCCTACTTTTTCATCAGGATCGGATATTCACAGTGCCGGGACTCATTCTTGATATTGTTACAGATCCAACTGGGGCAGGCGATACATTCGCTGGTGCTCTTATCGGGTATTTGGATCAATCCAATGATTATTCATTTGATAATATGAAATTGGCTGTCGTTTTTGGTTCTGTGTTGGCTTCCTTTTGTGTGGAAGACTATTCAGTAAAGGGTATTACGTATCTGGAAGAGCAGAACTTGGAAGATCGCTATGATGAATTTGTTATCATGAGTCAATTCTAGGATGAATATGTCAAAATTCCTCAGAATTATATCAACGACCCTGCTGGTTCTTGTCTTTCAGCTCCTAATGATAGCCTGCGAGGATGATAGCCAGGATGTGATCGCCGATCCCTGCAATCCAGCCGGTGCCGCAGGTGAACTATTGACTGTGACCCCCTTTGGTATTCCTTTCACGACTCAACAAGTACAAACTTTTCTAATGGCTTATGGTGCACCAATGGGACTGGAGTTGAAGTATGCCATAGATGCTTATAAAATCACTTACCAGACCCGGGACATTCTGGGCGAGTTAACCACTGCATCCGGAGTGATCTTCATTCCTCAGGGGATTGATACACTTGATCTGCTAAGTACTCAGCATGGGACGACCATCAAGCGAGACGAAGTGGGATCTGTTAATCCTGTTTACGCCATAGACGGGATTATTGCTGCTATGAATGGCTACATAGTCGCAGCGCCAGATTATCTAGGACTGGGCAGTTCAGGGGGTATACATCCCTATTTACATGCTGAACTTTCCGCCAATGCAGTGGTGGATATGATCAGGGCAACCAAGGCTTACGCCTGTCAGGCCGAAATAATGTTAACTGATCGACTCTTCCTCGCCGGATATTCTGAAGGTGGATTTGTAACCCTGGCCACCCACAAAGCAATGGAATCAGAATATTCGGACGAATTTCAACCTACTGCAGTTGCTCCCATGGCCGGTCCCTATGATTTGTTAACAAGTACTCGCAGCATTCTAAATCGAAGCAGGTATAACAATCCCTTCTACCTTGCCCTAACCATTGTCTCCTATAATGATATTTATGGCTGGGATCGCCTGGATGAGATTTTTCAGGAACCCTATGCGAGTAGAATTCCCGGGCTGTTCGATGGTAGTTATGGCGGTGGTGATATCAATGATTCCCTCACCACATATATTGATTCACTTTTTACCGCAGAATTTAAGACTTCATTTCTGGCTGGAGAGGAGACTGCCATAGAAGCAGCCCTGACAGAAAATTCACCCCTGAACTGGGGTCCAATAGCACCAGTAAGGCTCTTTCATGGTACCAAGGACAGTACTGTTTATTACGATAATTCCCTTACTGCCTATGAGTCAATGCAGAGCAATGGCGGACTAAGTGTGGACCTGGTATCTCTCTTGGGTGCAGATCATGGTTCTGCAGTCCTTCCAGCATATTATTTGGCGATAAATTGGTTCGATAGTCTTAGAATTGAGGATTGATCGACGAAATCAGCCCGATCTACGCTGATCACAGTTTTGCCAATACTCCGGCATTAACTTCAAGCACTTTCTCTGGGCCAAAGAGGGTCTCAACCAGTTTGAAGGCGAATTCCATGGCACTTCCTGCTGCTTGACCTGTAACCAGGAGATCAGCGACCTGAACACGACTACCAGTATGGACAGCAGTTGTCATGCGATCAGCCCAGGCGGGATGAGAAGTCACTTGTTTATTTTTTGTCAGACCCGCTTTCTCAAGTACAGCAGGTGCAGCACATATAGCAGCTGATATTTTATTCGCAGCAGCCTGGTCCTTGAGTAGCTTAATGATTCTTTCATCATCCATGAGGGTTGGAGCGCCTGGAACACCTCCGGGTAAAACCACCATATCCCATGCTTGACTGAGCGCTTCCTCCAGTACTGTGTCTGCAACAATCTTCAAGCCATGTGAGCCCTCAACATTTCTTTTATCAAGTGCAGCTATACACACCTCTGCTCCTGCCCGGCGAAGAATATCCACAATCGTGATGGCTTCGATCTCTTCAAAACCCTGGGCAAAGGGTACCAGTACTTTTTTCATGGTGCTACTCCTTAATCCCCGGTGTTCGGAAGCCCTCTAAATATTGGGGTTTCTTATATTTTGCCGTCCTGATCAATTGACCATTACTGCCATAATAGTGGATGAGTTTAGGTTGATGATTCTCATTATATTCATAGACCTTACGGTTCTTGAGCCGCATTTCCCTATCCTTCTCCTCTTCAGAAAGGACAAGTCCATATTCATCAAATAGTCGTGTGATAAATACATCGCGGTCTGCGTCCAGGATCTCCTCACGCTCTCGATAGCTTTTGACCGGGTGATAGGTATATCGATAAAATGTAATCAGGGAATTATTGGGAAAATAATGCTCTTCTGTCATGATCTGGAGCTCATCATTATAGATCGTAAGCCAGTAATCTCTTAAGTCTCCCTCAAGCTGGAAAAAGTTGCGACGGGATTTATCAAGTCGATTTTTATAATCGTAATAGTACTCAGTTGAGCTCTCAATTCTATCTCCCAATCCCCAGGTCTGTTCCATGTAGGGTTTCTGCTGATCATCATAGAAGACAGTCAGTTTCTTCTCAAGTGTACGTAAACGTGTGTACCACTGTTCATCCCTCTGCTTGATACGCCCATTTTTATAGATCCACTCTTTTGAGTTTCGCGGAACACCTGCGTCAAAATATTCTAAATAATGATGCCTTTGGAGGACCCCCTTTGCATCATACTCATAAAAACTCTTTTCAATGATTACCTGGTTGCGTGAGTAGTGTTTAGCTTGTATTATCTGCTTCTTTTTGTTTCGTTCCACCTCGTAATAATCACCAGTAACTTTCTCCTTATTCGGTACGATGTCCAGAAAGCTGCGTGTGAAATGATCACCTTTTTCATATAAAGAGAATGTACTGGTGCTGCATCCGGAAAGGATGAGAACCATTAAGCCAATGAAAAAATATTTGATCATCTCTGGGCGAAGAGATAAAAGTAGATTGCAGAGCGCCTGGCATCTGTCATATTGGCACCTTCGCTAAGTATGATGTCATCTGCGATATCGTAGAGTTTATAGCGTTCATTTTTCACCAAGCCTCGGTAGAAATTCTGGACCTGGGTGTCATCCAGATTTTCTATGGTCAGTAGACGTGCCTGATCCAGGGATTTACCCTTACGAACCAATTTTACTGCTGCCAGATCAATACTGCGAGCCGAGACAGAGTCTAGGTCAGCAGAGTAGCTTTTGTTTACCTTTTTCTTCCTGGAGTCCTTGGTACTGGATTGCTGTATTTTTTTGGCAAGCGCATAGCGTTTCTTCGGATCTTCCAATTGTTTGCTGAGTTTAATAATATCCACGGTTAAAGCATCGATTCTGGCACGGGAATTCACCTGCTTTCTACGCAAATCGATGAGTCTCAAACTGTCCCGCGTGGTGAAGTCCTGTGGAGGTGTCCTCAATTCTTTATCAATGTCCCAGGCGCGGTTTTTTTCAGCTTTTAGTTTGTCCAGCATATTGCTGAGCTTGTCGATCTTGGCATGCAAAAGTTCTACTTCTGATTTTTCGTTCTGGGCATACATGAGTCCCGGTAGAATAAAGATTAGTAGGCCAATTATCCTGCTCATTTGAAAATTCTTTAGATTGCTAAACATAGTGTAGATCTCCTAATTACTGAACCATCAACTTAACCTCCCCTTCAAACATGGAAAAGTATGATTTGGTGCAAGGGCAGCATCATTTCCCCATTTGAGAGGACTTAACATTTTTTCATACCAATATTTCATTTCCTCTCTGTCAAGCTCGGATTTCACCAGGATATAATTATTTTTTTTGCCTAGTTGGATCATTGCGGGGAAGCGGTTATAGGTGGTAAAGTAGATCTTTTCCATGCTCTGGCTACGCGCATGATCCTCCTGAATCTCAAGTAGCTGCTGGGCAATGCCCTGCTGTCGATAATTTTTATGGACCCCACCCAACCAGGAAAAGAAGGTTCTGGTAGTCGGTATCACGTAACCCAGTTTAAAGCCGATTGGTACTTCCTCATCATAGGCTACCAGGAATAAGGGCTGCATATTTTTCACCCTGTCGAATTTCTCATCACTCACAGTGAGCTGCAGAAAGATCATCAATTCTAGTTCTTTCAGGATATCCGCCTTCAATTCGAGCGACTTGATCTGAATGTCTGGCTTAATGACTGGATACCTCTTGTTAATAGTTGCTGATATGAAAAAAGACTTACCCTGCTCACTTTTCCACCTAAATTTAGACTTCAAATATGAGTAAGCAAAAGCCAAGTCTACCAGCAAATAGTTATTGCCTCAATTGTGGGACCACACTTGACAGTCGATTTTGTCCTCATTGCGGACAGAAAAATAAAGACTACCGGCTCTCAGTGAAAGACCTGTTCTCCGATTTTGTCGAAGAGCTCCTGGATCTGGATTCCAGAGTTTTGAGATCTTTAAGAATGTTATTTACAAGACCTGGATATTTGACCTCCGAATATATCAAGGGTCGGCGTATTAGCTATTTACCTCCGGTAAGACTCTATCTGGTTGCCAGCGTGGTCTTTTTTCTCATTCTCTCCTTAAAAACCATCATCCCTGATGTTCAAAATAACCAATTTCTTAAAGAGTTCCAGGAGACTGGGGAGATTGAGGAAACATTGGCTCAAACCATAGAGCGACAATTAGTCTCCAGGGATGCACTTGCGACTCGACTTGAGGAAAAAGGCATTGTTGCTGTGGACCCTGACAGCTCAGCATCAAATATGTCGATTTCCTTTGGAGGCCAGCCCTTTGATGTTGAACAGGGTGATTTTTTGAGCAACTTTGCAGATAATTTTGCAAAAATGATGTTTTTGCTTTTACCTGTTGCTGCCCTGCAACTAAAATTTCTATACTGGCGACGGAAGAAACTTTATCTGGAACATCTGGTATTCAGCTTACATGTACATGCATTTATCTTTAGCCTACTCATTCTGACTGCTATCCTGGATTATAAAGTGGTTATGTGGGCTGTAATTCTGGCCAGCCTTATCTATCTATTTTTGGCCTTGAAAAATTACTATGAGCAATCCCATGTGAAGACATTCTTTAAAATGCTACTATTGTTATTCAGCTATGGTCTCACTACCATGTTCGTCATGGTTTTGACCCTTGTGGCGACGGCTGTCGCTCTGCTCATAAGTAATCCGGCCTAAAATGGATCCTGTTTATGTTTGAGCTTATTACCCAGACCTTCAACGCCTCAGTGATGGCGGTAACACAGATCTTCCTTTCCACGGTGGTGACCACTAATCCCTGGTTTGAGAGTCTGGAACTTCAGTATGAGGTAAACAGGCAGGAAATAGTCTGTTCTACCAAATTGGATTCTGCGTTTACAGCGTCACTGGATGACCTTCTTCTATCGGGACAAAACATAACGATTCATTTTCGATTTGAATTATTTCCTGCTGGAGAATCTTCACCCGTGCAGCGCAAAGAGATCGTAAATGGGTTTAGATTCGATGAAGAGGCTGATATTTACTATTTATTTAATTCAGAGGATCCAAAGCCAGAGAGATTCTTCACGGCAGAGGCAGCGAAAGATACCTATGTATCGGTCCAAAATCTTACGGTGGCGGTTACTGACGATCTTTCACCCGATCAGGAATATTTTATTCGTGTGACCGCTTCTCTTGATCCGGTAAAACTTAAAGATATGAGTGCATCGGTAAATCTTATGCTGCGCTGGACCAGCGTCAAACCAACGATCGTATCAGATAAGTTCCGCATTAAACCGCGCGCTACCTAGGTATTTAGGGTAATTCTACCCAATAGATTATCGACCTTTTTTTGGCCTGAATAGTAAACTTTGGTAGATTGGCTGGTGCAATAAAGGAATCTCCACAATGGAATACGCTGCAGCAGGATGATTGATCAGTACACCAGTGAAAATTGACCTCCCCATCCAGGACCAGAAATAGCGTTAAGTCCTCATGTTTTGAAAAATTCTGGGAGGAGCGCTCAGCTAGCTGTAGAGATTTAACTTTAAATTCTTTTACTTCTGTTGGATACTCGGTCAGATATCCAGTCACTCTTGTAGCAACTCTATAATCCGTTTTTATCTCAGTGCTCAGGATTTTTGTTAAAGCTTTGGTGTCACAGAATTTATTTGTTAGACCGACACGCACAACATTGTCAGAATTTGCCATACACTCGATGATATTACCCTGGAGATAAGCATGGGGAACACCCGCAGGTAAAAAGAGCGCTTCCCCGGGACCCAGATGTACTCGATTAAGGAGAAAGATAAAGAGTAGGCCGATATCTTCTCTTCCGTGGATACGAGCAAGGTCCAGAAACAATTGTTCAGATACATTGGGCTGATAAATATTATTGAGACGCTGGTAGATAGCATTGATGTGGGATTCAACCCGAGGGGGATCATTGTTCCATAATTCCAATAGAGTGAGAACAGCTTTGTGGACATCCCTCTTTGTTGTCACATCTCCCAGCCCCATTGTTTGAAATTCAGGAACATCGAGAAGTAGTTGCTGATAATTATCGGATGAGATTAAACCCACCAATGCATCCAGGGAATCAATGGCGATGGCGATCTCAGGTTTATGATTATCATCGGGATAATGTTCGGGATCTTGGTGATGGAGATACTCAGCCTGTACCTTATTTGGGTGTGCCTGAATACTAAGCGCTTCATTGGCAGACAGGACCTTGAATAAGAAAGGTAGCCCATTGGGGAAGCTGGAGAGCCGGTTCAGGCTCAGATGTTCTTTGGGATTTTCCTGAATCCAGTCTGCGAGAGATACAGGACCCTGATTTAAATCGATGACCTGGGAAGGGGCATTGGGATGAGTGCCCATCCAGAGCTCCGCATAGGGGACATCTTTTTCTACATCGATTCCTACTAGCTTTGCAATAAAGGCATCTTGATTCTTCATGCCCCAGTTGTAATTCTGTATGGAGTTCCTTAATAGAAGGGGTCGGGGTTTGGCAGGGCTTTTGGATGTAGATTTTTTCACGATAAAAACTATTCAATACCCGCTTACTCTCCAATGAGAAATAAAAGCGAATCGATATTATCCCAGATACGTCTGTTTCAGAAGAAACACTAAAATATTAATATTATATTAATTTAATCATAATATTGTTCTTGATTTAAGAGCCAAAGTTCTTATTTTTTGCCTAACCCGATCCATACATGAAAAAAAGAGCATCTGAAAGGGCGTAGCTCACTACTTGGAGGAATCCATGATCCAGTCAAAGAATGTAAAAGCCAGATTGTTTTTCACTTATCTCAAGGACAAGACAGAATTATTTCTCCATGTGAAACCGCGCGGTACTATTGGAAGTCGAAGTGTATACCGAAGAGCACCAGGGGATGCTGCCATGGGCCTCAGAATAGATGCCCTATTGGATACGGTGGGTGTATTAAAATCAGAGTTGGAGATTTGGGTTTTGCTGTATCCTCCGGAAATAAGAACCACAACAATCTACGCTCCCTCCGATCTTACTGATGATGAGATTGACGGCTATATCCACGAAACAGTACTATCAAATCAACCCTATCTAATCAACTATGATTGGAATAACTATCTGCTTAAAAGACGAGATAATGGTCAGGGCGAGGACATGGTGACCATAAGCTTTATTGGAAAAAGAGTACTACCCAGGATCAAAGCACTTTTGCATAGGGATGCTTCCAAAATAAACTTCATCGGTGATGGACTTCAGTTTTTGACGGTAGACGAAAATGAGTTCCCACAGCTTCGAGGTCAAACCTACGAATTGATCTTACCCTATGATGAAATGTATTTCAAAACGATTATTAGATCTGGCATTCACTTTGAAAGTCTTGGGCTACCCCATGGGTGTTCCTCAGAATTTGGTCATTACAAGCTGGAGGCTGAACAGGCATACTTGAAGGTAAATCATGATATGTCGAAACTGGATCTACCTTTGTTTCAGCCATTGGTTCCAAAGTCTTTGTGGAAAGAGACATTATTAACTCCGGCGGCTTTCCCCTGCTGGTATATCGCCTCAAAAAGCATGACGCAAATGGAACAGGCCAATTTTGCGCAGCTATTTCATGCAGAAGAGAATCCACTAAGTCAGCGTGAGCAGAAGATGGTCCACCCTGACTATCATTTTTATACTTGATCAGGGTTAGCCGAAATATTTGACCTTAAGATCCTTCACGGCAAACGGGGCGTAATAGATATAAAAAGAGACCAAGGCGACACATTCAAGAACCAGGATATACCAGGGCCAGGGACCCATGGCATCCATGATGGATCCATTCTCGGGTTTGTGGCAGATAAACAGATAATTTCCATCTGTAATTGAATTGAATCCAGCCATGAGCAGCAGATAGATATTCGTGATCCCAAACACCTTCCAGATCGATCTCTGCGTTGGACGCATTCCACCAATCCAGGTCATATAAAGACTGGCAAAGATCAAAGTCCCATGGGAAACAAAGAATTGGAAAAACCGATAGTGGGGATAACCGTATTGACCAATATCAGGGGTGAGCAGGGCTTGAATTGCACCTCCCAGACCCCAGAAATAGACCAGCTCATACAGCAGATAGTTTTTATTGATCATCATAAAGGCAGCCAGCACAATTGCTATACCGCAGAGATGAAGGGGCAGGGATGATCCTGCATCCCAGGTACCAATACTCAGTCGCCAGATACTCAAACTGAGCTCCTGGAGCAACAATAGACTGGCGATCGTCCAGCGGGTGGCCCTATCTACTTCAGGGGCCTTAAACCAGCCGCGGAAATACCAGAGACCGCAGTAAATGGAAAATAGAACAAGTAGTCCCAGTAAATGAGGTGCTGAATAAAAGACGAATTGCTGTCCATATTCTGCTGCAAAAGGACCAGGGCTGCTATTCATTTCGATTGTACCTTTTTAATGGCTGATCTCCAACCGGAGAGGTTCTCTTTTCTTAGCGTATCAGACATATCCGGCTGAAATCGAGATTTATTTTTGGAAAATTCAGAAAGTTTCTGCACATCCCAAATTCCGCATGCCAGTCCTGCCAGATAAGCTGCCCCTAGCGCGGTCGTTTCAATTCTCTCTGCGCGTTCAATATCCAGATTCAGGATGTCAGCCTGAAACTGCATGAGAAAGTCATTTTCTGTGGCACCACCATCAACTGCCAGGGTCTTAATACTTAATCCTGTGTCCTGTTCCATGGCGCTGAGCACATCGTAGGTTTGGTAGGCCATGGCTTCCAGACCTGCCCGAATAATGTGGTTTTTATTTGACCCTCGTGTCAATCCGCTTATCAGACCTCTTGCATCCATGTCCCAATAGGGTGCCCCCAAACCAACAAAAGCGGGAACCAGATAGACACCCCCATTGTCTGGAATTGAGTTAGCCGCCTTCTCACTTTCAGAGGCATTATTTAATAAGCCTAATTCATCCCGTATCCACTGAATTGCAGCCCCGGCAATAAAGACTGAGCCTTCCACAGCATAGCAGGGTTTACCATCGTGGGTAACCGCCAGAGTTGTGATCAGACCATGATCGGATCTGATAGCTTCAGAGCCCGTATTCATCATTATAAAACACCCTGTACCATAAGTGTTCTTGATCTCACCGGATTTAAAACATTGCTGGCCGAAAAGTGAAGCCTGTTGATCCCCGGCAACACCAAAAATGTGGACCCCATTTAATTCGGAGATGCTGGTAATCTGCCCAAAATCCCCCGAGGATTTTTTCACTTCCGGTAGCATGGATGAGGATATTCCCATGAGTTGGCATAGTTCCGAATCCCAGGTCTTATCATGGATGTTGTAAAGCATGGTACGGGAAGCATTGGTGTGGTCTGTAGCATGAACTTGACCACCCGTCAGTTTCCAAATCAACCAGGTATCTATGGTTCCAAAGCGTAAATCCTGAGCCGCATCCAAATCCGCATTTTCCAGAATCCATTGGGCTTTGGTTCCGCTGAAATAGGCATCCAGGGGGAGGCCTGTTTTCTCTTTGATCATGTTCCTTTGTGCTTCCAATCCTCTACAAATAGAAGTTGTCCGCCGGCATTGCCATACAATGGCATTGTAAACCGGTTTCCCACTTATTGCATCCCAGATGACAGTTGTTTCCCGCTGATTCGTAATTCCCACAGCTTCGATTGTTTCTGTTGTGATATCTGTTAAATCGTAGATACAATCCTGAACAGATTGCCATATCTCTTCAGGATCGTGTTCCACCCAGCCGGGTTGGGGATAGATCTGCCCAAATTCGCGATACGTTTTTTCAATGATACTGCCATCGTGGTCCACGAGCAAGACAGTTGTGCCGGTGGTTCCCTGATCTATGGAGAGTACTGCCATTAACTATGGGCATCCAACCAGGCGATCATATCTGCTTTGACTTGATCCTGCTCGGGTTCATTCAAGATCTCATGGTAAAGACCCTTGTATAGCTTCAAGGTTTTATCCTGAGAAGAAACCGTATCATAGAGCATTTGACTTCCGCTCATATCCGCCAGCTTATCTAAGGTGCCATGCATGATCAGAATGGGCAGGGTTATTTTTGAGGCAGATTTACTGATCGTTTTGGTGGATTTCAGGAGTTCAGAACCCGTCCTGGCCAGGATTCCACCTCGATAATTCAGAGGATCAGTGTCGTAGGCTTCCACAACCTTTTTGTCCTTTGAAATATCGGCACTATCAAGTTTGATTGCAGGAAGCTTGGGCGCTATGACACTTAGAATTCCAGAAATCTTTTGAAGGAAGGGTGAAAGATCATCGCTTACTTTCACTGATGGAGCGCTGAGCAGAATGCCCTTCACATCCGGTTGTCTTTCTATCGCATAAAGTGAAAGAATTCCACCACCCATACTGTGACCAAAGAGGAATATAGGTAAATCGGGAAATTTATTCTTTGTTCTCGTTAGCACTTCATCCAGGTCATCCAAATAGTCTTGGAAAGACTTGATATAATTGCGCTTTCCAGAGGATTTACCATGACCTCTCAGGTCAAAAGCGACTACTGAATATCCCGCCTCATTTAGTGAAAGAGCTACGTGTTCATAGCGGCCGGAATGTTCTGCAATTCCATGTGTTATGAGAACCACGCCCTTCGCATCCTCCTTTTTCCAGCACTGTTCAAAGAGTTGGAAATTATCTGCATTGGTGAACAATGTTTCATTGCGATCGTTTGACATGGTCATGTCCCCTCCTCAATACTTAGAGTTGATGTAAATTAGGTTTTTAAACATGTTAAGTTATACCGCAAAATGTAAACGCGTGCGGCGTAAAAAATCAATTGAAAATATCTTGAAGACTTTTTACGGGTAGATCGCCCTTCAGAAGACGACGAATTCCCCGGATTGCGGTTTTTGCTCCAGATAAAGTAGTGATTGCCGGAATTTTGTGGCGGATCGCGGCTCGACCAATATCGTATTCATCATCACGAGCCCGCTCCCCCAGGGGAGTATTTACAACCAGGTGGATCTCGCCATTTTTAATATGATCCACTACATGGGGTCGCCCCTCATTGACCTTGAATATTTCTTTGACCAATAAGCCATTTTGTCTGAGCACTTCAGCTGTGCCCTGGGTCGCCATGATATTGAATCCTATTTCCTGAAAATCCTGAGCAATATCGATTATGTTCTGTTTGTCCCGATCATTAACTGATATAAAGACAGTTCCTCTGGTTGGGAGAAGATTTCCGGCAGCGATCTCAGCCTTCGCAAATGCAGATCCAAGCCTGGTGTCTAATCCGATTACTTCACCGGTTGATTTCATCTCCGGGGATAAAAAGACACTTTGCTTGGGGAACTTATTAAATGGAAATACAGGTTTTTTTACGGCAATGAGCGCATGTTTTTCACGCTTTAAATTAAAATCCTTTAACATTTTGCCACTTGCCAACTGGGCAGCGTACTTTGCCAATGGGACATCAGTGACCTTGCTGACAAAGGGGACGGTTCTGCTGGCTCTAGGGTTCACTTCCAGGACATAGATTACTCTATCTTTCAAAGCAAATTGGATATTGATCAAGCCAACAGTTTTTAGAGACAGTGCCAGGTCCCGGGTGTATTGTTCTATTTTTTTTCTATGGGCTGGTAATAGCTGATAAGGCGGAATGACACAGGCAGAATCTCCAGAATGAATCCCGGCTTCCTCAATATGTTGTAGAATTCCACCGATGAAGACTTCCTCACCATCACAGAGCGCATCCACATCAAATTCGAAAGCGTCCTCTAGAAATGCATCTATGAGGATGGGATGATCTCCGCTGACCAAAGTGGCCTGAGCCATAAACTTTTTGAGTGATTCTTCTGTGTAGACGATCTCCATCCCGCGTCCTCCAAGGACATATGAAGGTCTCACCAATACCGGGTAGGAGATTTCATTTGCTACTGAGATGGCCTCGTCGATTGAAAAGGCAGTCCCATAGGCTGGTGCCGGAATCTTGAGTTTATCGAGAATAGCACCAAATTTTTTCCTGTTCTCTGCCAGATCGATGGCGAAAGGACTGGTCCCTATTATGTTCACACCGGCTTCTTGTAGGCGCTTGGCAATATTCAGGGGTGTTTGCCCCCCGAATTGGACCAGGACACCATCCGGCTGCTCCAGATCCACAATATTCATCACATTTTCAAAGGTCAGAGGTTCAAAATAGAGCCTATCTGAAATGTCAAAATCTGTTGAAACTGTCTCAGGATTACAATTCACCATAATGGTCTTGATACCTAGTTCATTGAGACCAAAAACAGCCTGAACACAGCAGTAATCAAATTCAATACCTTGGCCAATCCTATTAGGTCCACCCCCTAAAATGATCACTTTTTTCCCATCCAGGGGCGTGACCTCATTCTCTGATTCATAGGTGGAGTACACATAGGAGGTCCGCGCTGGAAATTCTGCTGCACAGGTATCAACCTCCTTAAAAGTGGGGAGAATATTGTTTAATTTGCGAAATTCCCTTATCTCAGTTTCGGTTTTGTTGATGCGCTGGGCGATCTGAATATCTGAATAACCTCGACGTTTGAAATTGCGGATACTGTCTGCCTCGAATTGCGGAGGGCTGTCTATGGCGAGTTCCTGAATCTGGTATAAGAACCAGGGATCGATTTGAGTGATCTCATGGATGGTCTCCAGGGCAATACCATTTTCGAATGCTTTCCAGATCTTTACCAGTCGAAAAGCAGTAGCAAACCGCATCTTCTTCAAGTCCAGATCCCGACCAATCATTTTTTTCGGTTCCAGGCCATCCAATCCAACTTCAAGAGAGCGATACGCTTTCTGAATGCTTTCTTTAAAGGTACGGCCAATGGACATGACCTCCCCCACGGATTGCATTTGAACCCCTAAAATACCACTTGCAGTGGGAAATTTTTCAAAATCGAAGCGGGGAATCTTGGTAACGATGTAGTCAATGCTGGGTTCGAAGGCTGCCAGGGTTTTTCCGGTGATCTCATTTGGGAGTTCGTCCAGATGGTAGCCTACGGCTAATTTTGCGGCAATTTTAGCAATGGGGAATCCTGTGGCTTTGGATGCCAGAGCGGAAGAGCGACTCACTCTTGGATTCATTTCTATAACGATCATCCGACCTGTTAATGGATCAACTGCAAATTGCACGTTAGATCCGCCCGTTTCGACACCGATGGCTCTCAGACATTGAATGGACCAGTTCCTCATTTTCTGATATTCTTTATCTGTGAGCGTCATTGCAGGAGCAATGGTCACTGAATCGCCAGTATGAACTCCCATGGGATCAATGTTTTCAATGGAGCAGACGATAATGGCATTGTCCTGCTTATCCCGAACGACCTCCATCTCGAATTCTTTCCAGCCCAAGAGGGATTCCTCAATGAGGACTTCACCAATGGGACTGGCCGAGAGACCCTTTTCCACTAGCTCCCGAAACTCCTCACTATTGTATGCTGTTGCTCCCCCTGTTCCACCCATGGTGAATGAAGGTCTTATGATGGCTGGAAAGCCGGTAGATTTAACGATATCGAGAGCAGAGGGGACACTATGGGCAAAACCACCTTTAGCCGTATCGATTCCCACGCTATCCATGATCGTTTTAAATTTTTCCCGATCTTCCGCCTTATTGATTGCCTCCACATCGGCACCAATTAATTCTACGCCGTACTTTTTAAGAATTCCCAACTCATCGAGCTTAATGGCGAGATCGAGGGCCGTTTGACCCCCAACTGTGGGCAGGATGGCTTGCGGGCGTTCTTTTTCAATGATTGAACTGACAATAGCTGGCGTGAGTGGCTCGAGATAGGTGGCATCGGCCAGATTTCGATCTGTCATAATGGTTGCTGGGTTGGAGTTGACAAGAATGATTCGATACCCCTCTTCACGGAGGGCCCGACAGGCCTGTGTTCCTGAATAGTCAAATTCACAAGCCTGGCCAATAACGATGGGACCGGCACCCAGGATAAGGATGGATTTTATATCAGTTCTTTTTGGCATGGCTATCCATCATCAGGGTGAATTCTTTAAACAAATATCTAGAGTCATGGGGCCCTGGGCTGGCTTCTGGGTGGTATTGAACTGAAAAGGCCGGGATATCAGAGCATTTTATCCCTTCCAGGGTTCCGTCATTCAGGTTGACATGGGTGATTTCAATTGAGGGCGGGAGGGATTCAGGATCAACCGCAAATCCATGGTTTTGACTGGTGATCTCAACCTTCCCATTCATCAGATTTTTTACGGGATGGTTTCCGCCCCGGTGCCCAAATTTGAGTTTGAATGTGTTTGCACCGAGGGCGAGGGAAAGGATCTGATGACCCAGACATATCCCAAAGATGGGGAGTTGTCCCTTCAATTGTTTTACCGTATCGATGGCATAGTCCACCGGTTGTGGATCGCCGGGTCCATTGGATAGAAAAATACCGTGAGGATTTAGGGCGAGAATTTCTTTTACACTGGTATTGGCGGGGACAATGGTAATATCGCAATCGTGTTGGGCGAGCTGCCTGAGAATATTGTGCTTAACGCCGAAATCCAGTGCCACCAGGCGATATGTCTTTTTAGATTTAGACTCGGACCATTTCCATGGTCGCTTGCAACTCACTTCCTTGACCAGATCCTGGCCTGACATTGAAGGTAGATCTCCCAATTGCTTGATGAGCAAGTCTGGGTCAAGGATCTCTGAGCTAATGATCCCGTTCATGGCACCTTCGTCTCGGATCATTCGAGTTAAAGACCGTGTGTCGATTTCCTGGAGCCCAACGATCCCTGCCTCCTGTAAATATTCATCCAGGCTTTGAGAAGCACGATAGTTTGAGTGAATGGGGCTGCCCTCACGCACAATAAAGCCTTGGACCTGAATCCTGTCGCTTTCAATATCTTCAGGATTAACACCATAATTACCAATTTGAGGGGCGGTCATGGTCACAATCTGACCTTTGTAGGAGGGGTCTGTCAGGATCTCCTGACAGCCGGTCATGCTCGTATTAAAGCAGACTTCACCACCGGAGGTACCGATAGCGCCAAAAGAAAATCCTTTGAAGTGGTGTCCGTTTTCCAGAAGCAGGATGGCGGGTTTTTTCATTAAAGCCTAATGTCACTTATATTTAAAGATGTGCAACTGAAATTCTTGAGGGGTGTGTGATTTCTTAATTAATTCTGAAAAATCTTATGATTTCACCTCTTGGAAATCACGGCCTCAAATTTTTCATAAGGGCCACTGCTTAAAAATTATAGATTGCTGAGATAAATGGAGAAGCCATGCAGGTCTATTTGGAAACAGAAAGAATGATCATGAGAGAATTCACTGAAGCAGATGTGGATAATCTGCTTCAGCTTGATTCTGATCCAGAGGTCATGCGTTATATCAATGGCGGAAAAGCTACACCTCGAGAATTCATTGTGGACAAGGTAATGCCACGCATTCTTTCCTATTACGAGGAATTAGAGGACCAGGGTCTTTGGGCTGTAATCAATAAGGGAAGTGACGAATTCATGGGTTGGTTTCATTTGCGGCCCAATCGGGTCGTTGAATCGGAAACTGAGCTGGGTTATCGTTTAAAACAAAAGTACTGGAATCAGGGATATGCTACAGAAGGGTCCAGGTCACTGCTAGAAAAAGGCTTCAAGCAACTCCAGGTGGAAGTTATAGTAGCTATTGCCGATCCTGCCAATGGCGCATCGAGACGGGTGATGGAGAAGGTAGGACTCAGGCATGAGAAGGAGTATACGGAATCAGATGGTTTTGTCGTGGCTAAATATCGTCTGGACCGATCTGATTACTCTTGAACCTAGCATTAATTCATTCATTTTACTGTCCGAACGACTAAATAGATCAGTTGAAAATAAATTTACGCTCTCATAACAGGAACTGAATGTCAATATTCTCAAATAAAATGAAACGTGAAGCCGAGACCATCAAGGCCATGGTTGGTATCTATTGTAAAGATCATCACACTAAAAAGGTTGAAAACTGCGAAGAATGTCTAGAAATACAAAAATATGCTTTGGATAGGCTTTTTTACTGCCCTTTTCAGGAAGACAAACCTTCATGTAAGAATTGCCCGATTCATTGTTATAAGCCAACAATGAAAGAAGATGTGAAGAAAGTGATGCGTTATGCAGGTCCCCGTATGTTAATGAGGCATCCAGTATTGACCATTTACCACTTGATTGATAGTAAACGTGAGCCTACAAGCAGAGCAGAGAGAATTGATCAAAAAGCAGCTTCGGACAAGGATAAGAAAGTTGCAGAATCTCTCGAGCCCTGTGAACACCTGGAACAAATGAAGTAAACTGGGGATTTCCCAGTGACAGTATCCACCCTCAAAATATAAAGTTTCGCTTGTCTCTGAACCTCCATTGAGATGAGCCTCCTTCTCAGTGGGTCCGATTCCTATACATAGTATTCAGTTGAATTCGGGAGAGCAATTATTAATATTCAAGATAGAGATAATTACAATTGATAAATTGTTGGGGTAAGGCGTTTGTTTTGTACGAGAAGAAGCTATGGATGATCAAATAAAGGCAGAATACAGCGCACTTAACTATGTGCCTGGTGCCCTGATCGAGATTGATCTGACATCTCAATTGATCACCTACATGAGTAGCATTGCATTTTCTATTTTTGGCTACTCCCAGGCTGATATCGAAGCCGGAATGCATGGCAAAGATATTTTTGCAAACGATGCTGAAATCCACCGCGCAATGACCATTCTAGAATCTCTTGGGCGCAAAAGTTTTGAGGAGCATTCTCCCTATAGACCGGTCGAAAAGCAAGAGCTTTACGACTTCATGCTTAAGAAAAAGAGCGGGGAGCCTTTCTACGGAGAGTGCCAGGGCGCCTTTGTATTGGATAACAATCTGGTACCCACCGGATTTCGTCTCTATATCAGGGATCTCACAGAGCAGCGGACGATGGAAGCATCCCTAGCAGAAAGTGAAAAAAAGTATCGCCTATTAATAGATAATTCTATCGATTGCATCTGGATGTTGGATAAAGAGATGCGCTTCACTTTTATAAGCCCTACCCTTGAGGACATACTGGGTTTTAAACCAGAACAATGGATAGGTACGAGACTAAGCTCACACTTTAGAGAGAAGGAATTTATTAAGGTAGGTAGCATAGCATTAGATGCTCTCAAAAATTATAAAACCTTTAGCCCAGCCACACTCGAAACCATCATGCTTAACAGCAAAAATGAAGAGGTTGAAGTGGAAATCGGGGGCAATGTATTAATGGACAATGATGGTAATCTACTCGGTCTCCAGGGAGTAACGAGGGATATCAGCGCCCGCAAGCTCGTGGAGGTGGCGCTGTTCGAAAGTCATGACAAATATCGAAATATCTTTGATAACTCAAAGGATGCTGTCTATATCACAACTGAAAGTGGATCACTAATCGAATTCAATGAGGCCTTAGTAAAGATGCTCGGGTATAGTCCTGAAGAACTAAAAACTTTAACTCTGGGAGAGCTATATCGGAATCAAGATGATCGCCTGAGATTTCAAGACGAGATCAATGAAAAGGGGTATGTAAAAGAGTTTGAACTACAGATTCCAAAGAAGGATGGTACCATCATTGATTGCATGGATACGTCAAGCTTATATGTAAGGGCTAGTGGAGCAGTTGAATATCATGGTATCATTCGTGATATCACCGAAAAAAAACAAGCTGAACTTCGAATTAAAAAAGCACTGATTGAAGCAGAAAAGGCGAATAAGGTTAAAGATATGTTTCTTGCAAATATCACGCATGAAGTTCGAACTCCCCTTACAAGCATAATAGGCTATACAGATTACTTAAGGAAAAGTCTGGCTGATAAATTGACACCAAAAGAGCAGAAATCGTTCGATTTTATTCATCAAAATAGTGATCGACTGTTGAATATGGTAAACTCAATTTTAAATTTTTCCAATACACAATCTGGGAGATTCCTACCCAACCCCAAAATTGTTTATCTCAATTCATTATGTAAAAAATTATGCAATGAACTGAGACCAAGGGCAGACAAAAAGGGGCTTAATCTAACTTTCACATCAACAACTGAGGATGACAAGATATGGCTTGATGAATACTCATTTAGTCACTCATTAGAAAACATCATCTCAAATGGGATTAAATATACTAGAGCAGGAAAAATAGAGGTTAGTGTTAAACGCTTAAAGAAAAATCTTATCATCCAGGTTTCTGATACTGGAATTGGCATGTCAGAAGAATTTATCGAAAAGGCTTTTCAACCGTTTAACCAGGAGAGTGAAGGTCTTACAAAAGACTATCAAGGGATAGGTCTGGGCTTGGCGCTGACAAAACGATATTTAGAGTGGAATAATGTGGAGATTAGTGTGATAAGTAAAAAGGGCCAGGGGTCAATTTTCACGCTTAACCTCCCAGAGTAAGAAGACCGCTTAAATTAGTTTCTTCATAAAACTCTCTAATATATCGGAATACAACTCAATCGAATCCACTTTTTCCCTACTTAGTAAGAGGTTGGGGCACAAAATGATCGATGTAAAAAAGCAACTTGTCTAACCCAAGGCTTCGACAGACAGGCCCAGGAGCAGTACGAGTATTCAATTTTAAGTGTTCCAGTATTAAGTGTAAATGAGCCACCCAGGAGAGTCGAACTCCTGACCTACGCATTACGAATGCGTTGCTCTACCAACTGAGCTAGGGTGGCATGTTGCTTTCAAATTGGTGTTCCCCTTCGACAAGCTCGGGGAGACACAAGCGGCAACGCATGTTGCTCTACCAACTGCCTGTCCCGTCGTAGCCGAGAGGCGAAGACGGAAGCTAGGGTGGCATTATTAAAAAAGCGGCTGAATATATTGTTGGATATATGCCTTAGCAAGGCGTCGATGATATAGGCAGAGCTATCGCTTGAAAAACCTATCCCTATCGAAGATCTCTCTCATTACCTTAACTAGCTATGGAAGTTTAAGGAGCTCGATTGAAGCAGACTTTAAAAATTATTGGTCTATTTGTGTTTTTGACAGCCACGTCCCTGTTGCAGGCACAAGAACTTCACATCACACGCCTGCAGTATAGCGGTGGTGGAGATTGGTATGCCAATCCAAGCTCACTCCCAAATTTGATCCAGTTCATCTCAGAGAATACGAATATTCGGATACAACCCGATGAGTCCCGAGTCAAAATAACAGATACCGACCTCTATAATCATCCCTATCTGTACATGACCGGACATGGTAATGTGAGATTCAGCAATGAAGAAATCCATATCCTCAGAGACTTTTTAAGCGCCGGAGGATTCCTGCATGCAGATGACAACTATGGATTGGATGAATCCTTTCGTCGGGAGATGAATAAAGTGTTCCCCAAGAAGGAGTGGGTGGAATTACCGCATAATCACCCCATTTTCCACAACCATTTTGAGTTTGAATCCGGTTTACCCAAAATTCATGAACATGATAACAAAGCACCCCAGGCATTGGCGCTATTTCACCAGGGAAAAATTGTAGTTCTGTACACCTACGAGAGTGATCTGGGGGATGGGTGGGAAGATCTTGATGTTCATAATGATGGGAAGCAAAAACATCGGCAGGCACTGGAGATGGGAACCAACATTCTGATCTACGCATTTACACACTGATTCTATGAAGCAGACACAAGCAGAAAATCATCTCATCCACGAGAAATTAAGAAAGCATGCTTTAATGCAGGCGCGTGGCAAAGGTGCTCAGTATGGCATAGTTGCCTTCGCCCTGACAGCTCTCCTCACTTCGATCTTTGTGTGGCTGGAAAGCCTCAGATATTTCGATCCAGAAACTAAAGCACTATTACTCATGAGTCTAAGCGGGATTCCGGTCCTTTCCCTTTTGGTAATTATCGGATATTATTGGCTATTCAAGAGTCAGCGATTAGGACTGAGCAAGCCATACAGGATTGCCAGCCTCATCGGGGAAACACTTCCTGAGGTTGGGGACAGAGTTCTGAATGCTATCCAATTGAGTACCATGCAAGCGGGTAAGGGAATCTCTTCAAGTCTTCAAAGTGCTGCAGTTGAGGCTGGGGCCAAAGTGATGGAGCGAATTCCACAAAAGATTCTTTTTCCAAAGGACATGTTAAGGACATACTTATTTAGAATCGGTACAGGAGCCGCAGCGCTTCTCGTACTGTATCTATTCAATTTTCAAGAATCAAACGCCGCCATAAACAGGTTGAGCCACACCCAGACTAAATTCGAGTATCCACTCCCCATTGCTTTGTTCATATCTTCAGATATAGAGACTGTTTTGGCTGGTGATACGCTGGTGATACGAGGTAGAGCTGAGGGACGTGAGCTTCAGCAGGTTGAAATACTTATCCAGACCGCCAAGGACACCAATAGCTACCTAGTTTCTGTTGAGGATCAAGAATTTACTTTTCAAATTGAGCATGCCCTATCCAGCTTTACTGCCCTTGCTAAAATTACCAACGAGAAGCCTTGGGAGCCCTGGTCTCATATCGAGTCCCAAACACTACAGATACAGGTCATAAACAGGCCATTGATCCAAGATCTTAGTCTTCAGATCAGACCACCGAACTACACTCAGTTACCTGTAGAGTTCCACACCCGGGATATCCTGGAAATTGCTGGCTATCAGGGTTCACGAGTGAGTCTTACAGGGCATACTTCAAAGGACGTCGAAGCCGTGACTTTGCATTTTGAAAACAATAAGGATATAAGTGCCGGTATCAAGGCAAACCAGTTTGATGTTAGTTTCCTGCTAACAGAATCAGACAATGTTTGGTTTGAGTTAAAGGATGATGAGGGAGTAAGAAATTTAGAGCCCCTGATATATCCAGTGTATGTGGCCGAGGATATTTCCCCTGTAATTCGCGTTCTAGTGCCAGGTCAGGATGTGATCATCGGTGAGAACATGCTGATACCGACGCGAGTTAAACTAGATGACGACTTTGGCTTTTCAAAACTAACCCTGAATTATAAAATTCAACATCCTGACTACCTCATGCCAGACACGAATACCTACTCAAGTGAAATAAAGCTCTTACAGTCAAACCTTGCATCGCAAGAACTCAATTATCAATGGGATCTCAGCCAGATAAGTATCATGCCCGAAGATATGCTTCAATACTGGTTCACAGTCTGGGACAACAATTCAGTAAATGGTCCGAGAAAAGCAGACAGCAAAAAATGGATAGCCAGATTGCCCTCTCTGGATGAGATGTTTGAGGAGTTAGCCAGAGGGAATGAGGAGGTCAAGCAAGGACAGGAAGAAGTCCTTGATGTGGTGAAGGAAATTCGTGAAAAGGTGGATGAATTGGCTCTTGAAGTACAAAAGGACCCAAATCTTTCCTGGGATCAGCAACAGGAAGCTGAAGAAGCAGTCAAGCAGGTAGAAGATCTAAAAGAACAACTTGAAAAGATCAGTCAGCAATTAGATGAGATGGTGAAATCTGCAGAGGAGCAAGACTTATTTAGCGAGGAAACTCTGGATAAATATTCCGAACTTCAGCAGCTAATGGAACGCTTGATCAGTCCTGAGTTGAGAGAAGCTATGCAGAAATTGCAGGAAGCCCTGGAAGAAAACGATCCGAATAAAATGGAAACCGCAATGGAGGATTTTCAGTCCGCCATGGAAAACTTCCAGGAAAGTCTGGAGCGAACCCTCGAGATATTCAAACAGGTTGAACTCGAACAAAAAATTGATGAATTAAGCGCCCGTTTGAACGATCTGGCTGAGCGACAAGAAAATCTGAGCAAAGATTTGGAGCAGATGAATGCTGCAGACGCAGCTCAGCTTGAAAACCAGATTTCGCAGGACTTTGACAAGACTGAGGAGACTGCGGAAAGCTTAAAGGTTTTGCTCGAGCAGAGTGAAGATCTACCCGCTGAATGGATTGAGGCATTGCAGCAAAAAATGGCTGAGGAGCAGATAAACGAAAATCTGGGCAGGGCGAGCTCAGAGCTGCAACAGGGTGATATTTCAAAAGCAAAGCCACCCACAGAACAAGCGGCTAAATCTCTGCGCACACTGGCTCAACAATCAGACCAAATGAGAGGTGATCTACAGCAGATGATGATGGATAAGGTATTATCAGAATATCGATCCATATTGCTCAAAACCCTTAGTTTATCCCAGACCCAGGAAGCACTGGAACAATTAACTCAAAATGTTTCTAAACAAAGCTCCCTCCTGAGGGATTATGCTGATGCTCAAATGAATCTTATGCAAGGTCTTCAACAGGTCGCTGCAGACCTGAAGCAGCTGGGGGAATCGACATTTTCTGTTTCTCCTGGTATGGGTAGATCAATGGGGGCCTCTCAAGCCCAGATGAATGAGTCTGTAGGTCAAATGGAAGCGAGAAATACAAATAAATCTTCCCAGGCACAGGCGAAAGCCCGTGAGAATTTGAACCGCATGGCGATGCAAATTGTGAGTGCCATGGAGGCATTGCAGCAATCAGGTGAATCAAGTGGGTTTAGTGACTATATGGAACAATTGTCGCAAATGGCTGGTCAACAGCAGGGTTTGAATCAACAGACCATGATGCAGCTGGGAAAGGGCTCACAGTCCATGATGCAGCAGCTTGCCAGACAACAGCTCCAGCTCAGAGAAGCCCTGTCTCAGATTGAAAAGGGCATGGGCTCTGATTCAAGAATGCTGGGTGATCTAAATAAGATCGGCGAAGAGATGGAAGAGGTAGCGCGGGAATTAAGCAGAAAGCGACCGACGCAAAAAATTCATGAACAGCAGGAACGCATATTGAGTCGTTTATTGGACGCACAACGTTCAGCCACGCAACGCGATTTTAGTAAAAAGCGAAAATCTGAGACAGCAGATGACAATAAGATGTGGCGAGGTGGTGGCATTCTTCCCGAGGACCTTGGAGAAGCCCGCAATCTGCTCTATGAAGAATTGATCTTTAGCTTAAAACAAGGGTATGATCGTGAAGAACAAGCACTTATTCGGGAATACTTCAACCAATTGGAAGACCTATTGAATGAGTGAAAAATTCAATCATATCATGGAGCAGACTGAAAAATTGAAACGTTTCGCGCTCATATTTCTGACAGGAATTTTTCTGATTTTTACACCCCTTTATGTCGCGGCACAATCTATTCCTGAAGGCGCTTTTTCCCCAGGCAAAGCACTCGAACTACGGGCGGCAGCCATGCTTAGACTTGGCAGGCACGCGGAGGCCATTGATCTTTATATGCAGGCTCTCTATAAAAACCCAAGAAACAGCAGCGTCTATCACCAACTATCCCAGCTACTGCCGGGAAAGGAGAATGCATCAACATTATTGCAGATTGTTGAAGATATCCTCAAAAGTCAACCCGAGGACAATCGCCTTCTGGCTGAAAAAGGAAGATTGCTTTACCTCCTGGAGAAGAGAGAGGATGCCATCCAACTCTGGGAGCAGATCATTGAGCAGAGGAAGAAAGATAGGTTCATTTATACAACTGTGACCAATGCCATGCTGAAAGCTGGTGCTTTTGATGAAGCAATTGATGTTTTGATTCGTGGACGATCAAATCTCGGTAGTCAGAATATGTTCACGTATGATCTGGCCCGCATCTATTCCTCAAAGCATAACTATGCCATGGCAACGGCCGAGTATCTAAGCCATCTAGATCAGAACCCCAGAATGCTGGATCCAATTGCTAACCAATTGATCAATTTAATAAAGAATGATGGTGCCTTAGAAGCTATTGAGTTGGGTTTTGATGAAATCCTCGCCACAGAAGGTCAACATATTTCGATCTTATTGGCAAGAGCCAAGCTATTGTTACACGAGAAGCGCTATGAAGCGTGTGCCCAAACTTTATTGACAATGGAAGCGGAAACATCAATGAAAGAGATTCTCTCCATTGCTAATGATCTTAAGAATGAGAAGGCTTGGCTTCCTGCAGCTGAAGTATTTCTCTTCATATCGTCGAATAGCAAAGACAACAACTTGAGGGGCGAGGCACTCCTGAATTTAGCTACGACCTATGAGCGGCAACTTGATGTTAAAAAAAGCTATCAATCACTGGCTGCTTTTTTCCCGGGGAATCCATTTTTTGAGCTGGATCTGCGGATAATGCCTGTAGAGAATACTTCGCTGGAGCGAACCCTGAAACTGTATGATAGTCTGCAAATTGTATTGCCGCAAACCAGAGAAGCCTATATGGCATCTTTTCACATTGCAGAGCTTAATCTCACGACCAGTGGCGATGTGGATCGTGCCATCCGGGGTTTTAAGACTATTTTTGAGTCATCTCCGTATGCAGACTTAAGAAAGATGGCAGGGAAAAGATTAGTGGAGGCTCATCTATCAAAAGGAGACACAACTGCAGCTACGAAAGCATTAGAGCAGGCTATACATACACTTGCCCTGGATGAGGATAATCCCACGATCATCGCATCCCGGATCAAAATTATGATCCACCAGGGTGATGTAGCTACTCTCATCAGGGAACTAAAGAATTTATCAGGTGCAGCACTTCCATCCAATCCGCTCTTTAATGATGGTATGGAACTACAAGCCTTGCTGGAATCAAATGGTGGTGTTAATGACCCCCGCCTTATAGAATATTTGAAGGCGGAACGCCTCATTGGTCAACACAAGCTTTCAGAAGCTATCGAAGTTCTATTAGGTATGAATGGACCCCCAAGCTCCATTGCCGATGAAGCAAGTGTTCGGGCCATGCAATTGCTAATGATTTTGGGCGAAACTGACCGAGCTCAGATAGAAATGGACAGATTCCTGCAACATGATTTGGATTCTCCCTGGCGATCGACTGTTCTCATTTGGCGTGGCGAACAATTCCAATTTGTGAATGGGGATACGCAAGCTGCCATCCCTTATTACGAAGAACTCATTATTAATCATCCCGAATATCTGGGGACTCAAGCTGTTCGACTCCGATTGAGGGACATCTTGGGGGCAGGTTCATGATGCGCACTAAACAATTTTTGTGTCTCGCTGAGCGCGCAGAGCCGCTGAGAATTTGTGTTGATAGGATAACCATTAGCAAAATTTGTGGAATTCGTTGTGAAAAATCGATTTTTCTGACTTCAAACCGAAGTAATCTTGAAATTGGGTCAATATGAAGCGCCTTATCCTTTTACTATTGCTAATCTCGACTCTCTTTTCGCAAAAGATCCTCATCCCCATGGATGAAACCCAGACTGATCACCTCAAGGCTTATGGTGTTGCATTTTGGGCTCTTGGGAGAGATATCGATATTGAATGGTTACTCAATTATCGCGGAGGCAGCTTCCTCCTGGATAATTATCCAGAAATCACCCGTGAACTTCGCTTGAGAGATGTCCGCTTTGAGACGGTTCCAACTGGAGCTGAGTTAAATATATACGCAAGTATTGAAACCAATAATATGGATATCGTCCTGCTGGAAAAAGCGCCCAAGATAGCGGTGTATTCTCCTCCGGGAAAGCAACCCTGGGATGATGCTGTTACACTGGCGCTTGGATATGCAGAAGTTGAATATGAGACCATTTGGGACGCTGAGGTCCTGGATGGCAAACTGAATGATTATGACTGGCTCCATCTCCATCATGAGGACTTCACCGGTCAGTACGGAAAATTTTTCCGCAATTACTCAACAGCTACCTGGTATCAGAAACAGCAAAATGAATACGAAGACTTTGCCAACCAAAGGGGCTTTTCCAGTGTTTCGGAGGAGAAAAAAGCAGTCGCCAGAACTATTAAGGATTATGTCGTCCGGGGTGGATTTCTGTTTGCCATGTGTAGTGCCACGGATGCCATGGACATCGCTTTATCAGCAGAGGGGTTGGATATTGTGGCTACACCCTACGACCATAGCCCGGTAGAGGCGGCTGTTCAGGATAAACTGGATTATAGCAAGACCATGGCTTTTGAGAATTTTAAATTGATCACAAATCCCATGATTTATGAATACAGTGACATCGATATCCCACCCAGTGATCGTCCCGTGGCTAGAGGAGCGGAAGCAGATTATTTTACCCTTTTTGAATTCTCAGCCAAGTGGGATCCCGTTCCCACCATGCTTACACAAAATCATGTTGGCGTGATCAAAGGATTTATGGGCCAGACCACGGGTTTCAATCGAACTCTCATCAAAAAACATGTGGTGGTCATGGGCGATGTACCTGGTGAAGCACAAGTGAAATATATTCATGGGAATGTTGGCAAGGGTACCTTCACATTTTTAGGTGGTCATGATCCAGAGGACTACCAACATTTTGTGGGAGATCCACCAACCCAATTGTCTCTCCATCGCAATTCACCTGGATATCGCCTGATCCTCAATAATGTGCTCTTCCCGGCGGCCAAGAAAAAAGAACGCAAGACCTAGTTATTTTCCAATAGATCAATAGCTGGTATAAAAATATTCCAGCCTATGGTTAGCTAAAAACCTATGGTCTACTTCAATAGCAGAATCTTCTCACTCGCATTAAATTGGTCAGTCTGCAATCGGTAAATATATAAACCACTGGAAAGAACTTTTCCACTCCCACTGCGACCATTCCATTGTACCTCATACTTACCTGCTGTCTGCTGCCCTGCCACCAGGGTAGTCACCATCCTACCTGTAACATCATAGATTACTAAATTCACCTGGACTTCTTCCGGTAGATCATAGCGGATGTGAGTGATAGGATTGAAGGGGTTTGGATAAGCATGATACAAGGCAAACTCCTCTGGTAAAGCTATCTTCTCCTCTTCCTCGGGGAGAGTTGGTCTTACTAACTCCTGTTGATAGAGTGCTTCACTCACAATCTTGTCCATAAGCTCTGTGAGTTCATCATTGGGGAAACTAGACTTAAGCATATCCAGATACTTCTCAAGGCTATTAGAGTTCTTCTCATAGGACATATGCAGATCAATCAAACTCAGAAGCGCTATTCGTTCCTGTTCATCATTCTGTGCTTGAGCCAGCAATTTCCTGGCTTGACCAACCGCGCCTGGATAAACACCGGCTTTCGTTTGTTCACTTACCATGAGTTCCAATGCTTTGTTCTTTAAGGTTTTATATCGAGCATTTTTCTGCATGACTTGCTTAAGGTAGCTGATAGTTTCATCTCTATCTTCTTCAGAACTAAAGTTCACGATCTTAACCAAAGCCTTCGGTGCATTTTCTGTGCTTGGAAACTTCTCTACGTACAGCCGCCATGCTTGAAGTGCTTCAGGTCCTTGATTGGTGATACGCAGGTCTTGTGCCCATCGCCAGAGCTCACATTGCGAATTGATATCTGGACTAAAAAAGTCGTAATCCAAGCAGTCATCAGATTCAGGATTGGCTTGGCTGGGAATACCTTTCTTTGAAATGGAGCTAATAGTGGAAGCAAGGGGTGAAGCAGAAAGCATCGGTAAATAATCGATGGATGAAGTACCATCAATATCAAATGCTTCCTCTGAATTCCACCAATTCAGCAGTGCCTCAATATGGGAATGGTTGGTAGCAATCACATTACTCGTACCATTAGCATAAATGCTATTTGATCCAGCTACCTGGTCACCATAAGGATTAATTGTACCGAGGAAAACATCTGAATAATAGTTCGCGACAATACCGGATGAGCTATTCCCTTCAATTTCGTTAAAACCAAAATCGTTATTCTCAACATCCATAAACTGGATATCTACATTGCTTTCTACCCTGATACCCATTCCACCATTATTGTCAATCGAATTGTTATCCAAATAGGGTACACTTGTCCCATAGTAATAAATGCCATTTCCGGTGTTATTACTGATCCGGTTGTCCGAATAGGTACCAGATGAATTATAGCTTATTATCCCTGTACCATTGTCGATAAACTGGTTGGAAGTAATTTCAGGAGTACTGTTACTACTGAATATTCCAAATTCGTTATTTTGGAATAGACTATTGCTAATACTTGGACTAACGCCATCAGCATAAATTCCATAATAGGAATACTCAACTATAATATTATCAAGGATAATCTCATCGAGACCAGATGTGTTGGTGATATGGATTCCATCCCAATCACCTCTGGCAGGTTCAGGATTCGAACTCGTAAAGATGATTGGATTCTCGGGAGTTCCGCTCGCAAACAGATTGCCATCCACATTAAATTGCGTTGATCCCGTTGAGCTACTAGAGAACTGTATGATGGTTCCTGGCGCAATTGTGAGGCTTGCCCCTGCTGCAACAGTTACATCATTTTTAATGACAACAGTACCACTCCAAGTATTCTCTCCTTCAATGATTCCGCCAGCGTGGTAATTGGTAAACGGCATGGAAGGGTCACCGTAATAAACAAAAGCCGTCCCTAACCAATCTCTACTAGGCAATCTAGCAGCGAGTTTCTGTTTGGCTTTTTTATATACCTCACCACTAATATCATAACCATGATTTAGAATTAGCTTCATTATATCTTTTGTGATCTGTTGACATCCCCACTGATCCGTGAGTGTTGTGGGTGCAAAGGCAGAAATAATCCCACCATTATTATGAAAAAGTAAGTCACGGATGACGCTGGAATCCGCACTTGGACCATATGTAACTCCGAGATTACAGGAAACACCAATGAAGTTTGCCAGCTTACCAGAATTAGTGATCGTACTAAAATTGCTGGCATTTGTATGCTGCTGACTCCATAAAAAACCACCAATATTGCTCGGATCCGCACTGGTTCCCATATAGTTTATGAATGAATATCCTGAATTGAGATCCGAAATAAATGAATCTTCAAGGGTTTGGGCTTTTGATCCGCATTGATAATTTTCAACTCCAAGTGTAGAGCTTGCGGTTTTGATAGTAATGTTAGCAGCAACATCAGGGGCAATGGCACTGATGACATCTGTATACATGGGCTCTAAACGATCGCCATAACATTTTTTCTCCAGGCAATCATAATCCTGGCTTAGGAATAAAATCTTGTCTCGCCACGATTCTGCTTCAGAAAGTGAGCTAAAATTGGCAATTAGTTTTTGAGTAAATATTTCCATCTCCCCCTTAGTAATAGCAGGAACCCTTCCAATTTGAAGGTCATCAAACCAGTTTCCATTGCCACTCTTTATGTAATAGTCATCGGTAAGGATATCTGTCGTATCAAGATAGGGCACCTGAGTGAAGGTGAGTCTGCCAAAGGGGATAAAATTTTGAGCTGATCCATTAACTATATTGCCATTACCCGGTTGACCGGCAAGGAGTATGTATTGTAGGCAGACACCAGTGGTATGGGCTTCCAGTATAAAATTTCGAATATCGCTGTTGCTGGTCGTTCCATCTTCCAAATCAGAATATACCCCTACTTGAAAACCCCGGTCTTCTTGGAAATCAACGAAATCATCAAGCCAAGTCGTATTTTCAGTCAAGTCTGGATGAGTAATAATCAGATAATTTGAATCCCTAATAGGATCACTTACGGCGTGAGCAACAGTGCCTAGAAGTAAAACACAAAATAAATTTTTCGGTAAGATGCACATTTTTTCTACCCGGTGTTATTTATCAATTCGAGATAGCTCGTAAAATTCATTTCCGATTATTACAGACACATTATTGCCATCATCTGAAACTCTAATTTTTCCTCTTGGTTTTTTATAACCAGTGAAGGATACGATTTCCTCACCGATGAAATATTTTTCATCCGGCTTATTCACATCCAATATGACTAACTCAATAATAGTCTTATCTTTTTCAAGTCTTCTTTTCAAGAGAAATAGTTCTTCCGTCTGGGCAGCGTAGTCAACACTTAACATATTACGACCACCACTACCTTTGCTCTGTTTAACAAGTTGGCCATCACTAAGATCGTAAACCAATAATTCAACTTTATCAATGATGGTCACCAAATATTTATCATCACTAGATATTACCTGAAACCCAGGAGAACATTTGACATTTTGCAAATCTAGAACGGTTTGTCCGCTGCGGTTGATTATTAATAAGTCACTACCCGGTTTACCAATATCTGGGATATATAAAGTAAATATGTTACCGGAGGTTGATTGATTTAAATGTGGTTTCGTTCCAGGTGGGGTAGTATAAATGATCCTCTCCCACAGAACTAGATTGTTTTTGTCAATTACAAAGACTAGGGCCGCCATCGATCCATCATGTATGACACCCGTTTTTAAAAAAATATCTTGGGTTTTTTCATTGAAGTATATGTTCATCCCAAACCACTCATCACCTAGCACAGTAGGGCGATCAAATTTATCGGTAAGCTTAATTGGAGGAGCGGTGTTAGAAGTCAATATCTCATAGCTGTTATTGTTAATGTTATACCGTAATAGTCGTCCATCAGGGAACCCGGAATATACTTCATAGGCTGACAACGACATGGTGTAATCCCCAACCAGAGTACCTTCTGCATTATATATTTTCTCACCATAAGTATCCCCCTGTATCATGTATTGAGTAATTGCCTTGATATCTCTATTAAATTTTGGCTCTCTGACTTGATAGTCAGAACTAGATTTACCCAAGCTATTTGTAGCATTTGAACTTTTTATACTAATCGTCTTTTTTGTCATGGGATTAATGAAGCCATTTGACAATACGTGTGAAGAGCTAGACTTTGTTGTTGCCAATCGAATTTTTCCAGCATCCGTTATCGTCTTGGGGGTCCACAATAAATTGTAGGGTACCTCAAGATGGAATGTATCCACAATTTCATACTTTTTCTGATTGAATTGAGCATGGACAACATTGAGTATAATTATCAGGGATAATAGTGTTCTTAATTTCATAATCTTACTTTTCACTTTGCAGATTCAATTAAATCGATCTGCCAATTGGTGACGCCAGAGGATCTCCCTGCAAAATCAAAGACCTCAACGCTCAAGGTATGGGGGCCCAAATCGTGCTCTCTAGGGTCAAATGAACCCTCATAATTTGTTGCAGTAAGTGAAAGGTAAGAATACAGAATTAAGCTTTCTATTTCTTTATTCGTTTCAATTCATAAAAAGTATTCTTAATGAGAGCTGTCACGTTATTGGCATTGTCCGAAACACTGATCTTCCCTCTGAGTTTGACATGCCCCTTGAAGGAAGCGATCTCCTCTCCTTTGAAGAACTTCTCGTCCTGTATATCCAGGTTCAGGGTAATCAACTCAACAACTGTACGGTCTTTTTCCAGCCGCCTTTTGAGAAGAAAGAGTTGGCGAGTCTGTGCGGCATAGTCCACACTTAAAAAGTTCTTCCCACCACTCCCCCTCACTGTTTTTATGATCTCACCATCGCTCAGGTCATAAACCAACAGCTCAATCCCTCCTACAATGGTGATAAGGTATTTGTCATCACTTGAAAAAACTTGGTCACCAGGAGTAAACCGGATATTCTGTAGGTTACAGATAGTTTGTCCGCTACGATTGATAACTAAGAGATCATTACCAGGTCTTCCAATAGCCGATGTATGAAGAGTGAAAATATTCCCTGTTGGTGAATAATTCAGATGGGGTTCATAACCATATTTCGTGTACACGACTCGTTTCCAAAGAATCTGATTATTTTTGTCAACCACAAACACAAGTCCGGCGGGAGAACCATTATGCAGAACTCCTGTATTCACAAAAATATCCCGGGTATACTGATTGTAATAGGCATTATAGCCATACCATTTATCTCCCTCAAATAAGGGCCGTTTATAACCACCAGTTATCTTTAAAGGTGGTGTCGCATCTGGGTTGGCAATTTCATATGCATTGGAATCAAAATGGTACCGGAACAGGCGTCCATCCGGAAAACTACCCCCTGCGTAATAATATTCCGAGTCAGGCAGAGTATATTCTCCAACGAGAACACCATCACTATTAAATATCTTCTTATGAATGGTATCTCCTGATTTTGTACTTTGTACAATCGATTTGGTATCTGCATTAAAACTTGGTCGTCGAACATCAACCTTTTCACCCTTATAGTATTGTGTACTCAAACTACTAGATGCGCTCAGTTCAATTGTTTTTTTTGATTGTGGATTTATAAATTTAACTCGGGACCCATCTGAGGTTTTTGTCTCTTCGTATGTCAGACGGATTTTACAGGGTTCAGTATTCGTCTTATTTGTCCAGAGTAAATTATATGGTTTATTGAGGTTATAAGAGTGTACTCTCTCAAACTCCTTTGACGAATTCTGGGGATATACACAGATCATTGCACCTGCTAGATATAATAATATTTTCAATTTCATTTTATTGCCTTTCACTTTGCAGATTCAATTAAATCGACCGGCCAATTGGTAACACCCGAGGACCTGCCACTAAAGTCAAAAACCTCCACACTCAAGGTATGGGGTCCCAGATCGTGATCTCTCGGATCAAATGAACCAGCATAGTCAAGAGGATTTTGAGAAGGTTCTGTAATGTTATTTGTTATATAGTATCTGACCCAGTCTGTGTTAGATGTCCTGCAGTTTCCAGGATAATATGGATCGTCGTCTCTACACCCAGTTGAGCAGTATAAATAGGATAAAACATTCTGCGGATAAACATAATTATCTAGAGTCACGGACTCTATCCAATCGCTGTCATAAGCGGAGATACCAGCTTCCACATCTTCATCACGGTGTAATCTATATCTGATTCTAGCAAGACCGGCGCGACCAAACGGTACTGAATCTTTTGCACAAATTACAAAATCTACGGGACGGTCTATAGTATGAGCAGGTATGGTATCTGCGGAATCATCACCTAATATAATCAAACCGACTTCCCCTGTTTCTATCTGAGGAGGGTAAATATCACCCTGCCATTGATAAGCAAACCCTCTGTTGTTGGACGAATCCTTGGGGTGGTGCGGATTAACAGCATAAGGACTGTTGATATCTGTCCAGTCTTCAAAGTGGAGGTGATTGATACCTGTAGTACCAAGGCTAATAATTTGCCCAGCATCATTTACCGTCGAAAACCACTTTTGTAACTCAAATGTACCTGGTATGTCCCTAATATGGATGTATTTGTAATATGGTGGTTGTCGATTTACATGTTCGCCAAAAACAACGGCATAATCATTATCATTATCATTAATTTTTGTTGCTGAAATAAAATACCCTGGCGATACTGGATACACTGGTGTTCCCCGCGGTGCATAAATGTCAATGCCCTGATGTATGTGATCAGACGGTGGTGGCAATCGAAACTCATTGATCATACTGGTCAGTCGATGACTCTGGTCCTGGGGCATGATGGGCCATGGGTAGTGTTCAGTGATAAATGGCTCCTCTTCACCTTGCCAGGTGATTTGGAACTGATAAGTGTTGTTTAAAAGGTTGATATCGCGATCTTCAGGCGCTTCCCAAAGATAGTCAGCATAAAGATAAACATCATTTACCCCAATATTTTGATTCTCATCCATTTCAAGAAATGCTGTAAGCGTTGTCTCAGCGCCATTACCGGGAAGCTCCGCCACGCCAGCTATCCCCTGATGCACGCTGCCATCTGGTATCATGTTAAAGTAAGGAAAAATAATGGCAAAATAGCCCTGCGGTGTATCGCCACCATAATTTGTTACTGTGATTTCAATTTCAATGACATCTTCAGGGTCTTGGATGCCATTAGGTGGGGATAGAAATTCTACTGCCGTGATAGCGTAGTCAACATTTCCATATGCTGTTGGGACAATGAAGAATATAATGAGTAGGAAGAAGCCCCAGGTGTTGACTGCGATCCTTCTGTTTCTAGACTTCTGATGCATCGGTACTCCTACATAAAATAACTTACTTTTGCAATAATGCTTCTTCCTCTGGTGCTTCCCTTTTCAGCCTGTCATTGCTGGTTAAATCGAAATGAACAACTCCAGTGTTGATCTTTTCTCCATTTCCGTTCCCAGGATATCAAACACCTAGATAAAAGCTGCTTGAAAAATGGAGCAGTCTGGATTTCACAAGTCTCTGCTTACAGTTCGTGTCAGTATGGACAAAACAATTGATATTTTTGGATTTATCTCAGCCCCCATAAATCTCACTGTTTTTACTATAATGCTTAAAGCTAAGTATTCTGCAGAAACAGTACAATATCTATTCCCGTAAGATCAATTTGGTCTACACTTGCCCATAATGCATAAGCTCCTCTTAGCATGGGTAGCTCACCAACGCTTTATTCACTTTGTATTTTTACCGCTGGGAGTAATTTTTAAGCCGAACATGAAACAGATTCTCTGCATTATTATCGTGTGTTGTCTTGGTGCTCAAGCTCAGGATTCGACCGTCTATTTTGCCGGTTGGGGCAAGGTCGGGAGGGCTGTGTTTGAAGACCTGGATTCACTCCAGGGAACTGAATATTCCGTGGTAAGATTTAGCATGGATAAACCAGTATTGTTAAAACACTTTAATTCTGATACTCTCCTCGTAGACTACATTGAAAACGGATATGATGAATATGGCAATCATATCAGTCAAAAGACCTACGATAAAAATGGTCAAATTATGGAGGAGATGCTCTTTCGAAATGATCCAGAGGAATTAGCCATATTCAGAACCGTTTTTGGAGCAACCTTTATTCCGGAGACATCCAATTTTTCCATCCGCCGTGAGTACAATGAGTTTGGGCGGGAAACCGGGTATTTCATCATCGGTGTTCATGGTCGAAACATCTATTCCAGGATCACGAGCTATCGTGAGGACAGACGAAAAGACAAAGAGATTCTCAAGGATCATTTGAACAAGACCCTCCTCGCTGAGAGACGCTATAAATATGTGGATGCAGAGAAGCGTACCATCCTCGAAGAATTCGATGGCGAAGGCAAACTGGTGCAACGCGTTGTATTGTTCGATAACCACGATATCATTGAAGAATAATCACATACAGGACAAGACATGATCATACCGGATCCAATTAAACCGGGGGCGACTATTGCCGTTATATCACCCTCATCAGCACCAAAACCAGAGAAATTGAAACGTGGTCTGGACTATTTAAAATCAAAGGGCTTTAAGATCAAAGAGGGTCCAAATCTTTGGGGCAAGAATAAATATCTCTCAGGACATGGTCCTGAACAACTCTCTGATTTGCATGGGGCTTTTGCAGACCCAGACGTTGATATGATCATCTGCAGCAGGGGCGGATACGGAACGCCTCGCTATCTTGATGATCTTGACTATGAGCTCATCACACAGAACCCGAAGCTCTTCGTGGGATATTCTGATATTACTGCCTTACAGAATGCTTTGGGGATCGAAACAGGGCTGATCACTGTTTCAGGCGCCATGGTTGCCGTGGAAATGGCTGACGAAGACGGAATTGATCCTTATACCGAATCTACTTTTTGGAAATTGGTGATGGAACCCATGTCTGGTCAGGTACTTCAGAATCCAGATGATATTCCCGTAAAAATTCTTTCCTCAGGTACGGGGGAAGGTCCCATTGTGGGCGGATGCCTCTCCCTGTTTAACAACTTGATGGGAACACCCTATTTTCCTGACGTGAGTGGTGGAATTATGATCCTTGAAGATATCGGGGAAAATGTTCAACACCTGGATCGCATGCTAAGTCAATTCAAGATGGCGGGTTTCTTCCATGGTGAGAATCGGATCAATGGTCTCATGCTGGGTCAGTTTATTGATACCTGGGAAAAAGCCGATGAAGATGATTTCGACTTGGATGAATTAGTTCGAGATATCATCGGTGATGTGGATTATCCAATCATCAGCAATGTGGCCTATGGTCACAATATGCGTAAAATGCCCATTCCATTGGGTGCAGAAGCAATTCTTGAAGGGGAGACGGGAAGCCTGACCCTTAAATGACCATAGAATGGACTGAATGGCTGGGATACATCGCCTCCGTGGTGGTGGCAGTTTCCCTGACCATGACCAATATCCGTCGTTTGCGCTGGATCAATCTTGCCGGGGCAGTGGCTTTCACTCTATACGGAATCCTCCTTAAATTGTATCCGATCATGATTGTGAACGGATTTATCGTCGGGATCAATATTTATTATCTCGTCCGAATGTCTTTGACTCGGGACAGATTTCATCTCATCCCAATCTCATGGGAATCAAGTATTTTTCTACCTCGCTTTATTGAATTCTATTCAAAAGATATCCATGAACACTTTCCTGGTATTGAGACTGAAAGCCTGCGTCGGTATAAAGCAGTATTCATCACTCGAAATGTCATCCCCGTGGGTTTATTCATTTATGAGGAGCAGGCAGAGGGATGTGTTCGGATACACCTGGATTATGCCATCCCCCTGTATCGGGATTATGAGAGTGCCCGCTATTTTTTCAGGGAGTTTCGGGCGCTGATGCAGAAAGCGGGATTCCACACCTATATTAGCTATTGCAATGTGCCCATCCATCAGCGTTATTTGCGCCGCATGAAATTCATTCAGGATCCTGAGAATAAGGGCTTGTTCGTGCGAAAGGTCTGACAGGGCTAATAAGAAGGACGCTTCCGTGTTAAATAAAATTACGCTCACTCTTTTAATATTAATGACTGCCAGTTTTGCTCAAAATCTTCAGATACACTATGAGGCATCTGAAGATCGTGAATATTTTGTCTCTACATTAGAAATGTTTAAACCAGATAATTACGGGTCTACCTTCTGGTTTGTTGACATGGAATATGATGCCCCAGGCAAAATCAAAGGAGCTTCACTGGCCTATTGGGAGATTGCCCGAAACTTTACGCTTCCCATAAACAATCTTTCAGCAAGTATTCAATACAATGATGGAGTTGCAAATTTTGGGAATCTGGGTCAAACCTGGTTGATCGGCGTAAGCTATTATCTGGATCTTGGTTTCACCGCCTTGCCGATTGACATTCTGTATCGATCTGTCCAAGGCGCTGATGCCCATGATTTTCAACTGACCACCTCCTGGTATATCCCCCTTCTTGATGATAATATTGAATTCTCAGGCTTTGTGGATATCTGGTCACAGGATGTTAGGCTAGATGGTGATAAAGAATTGGTATTACTCAGCGAGCCTCAACTGTGGTACAATGCCAATGAGCATTTCTCCATCGGATCAGAAATTGAGATTAGCAAGAATTTTGTATATGGGGAAAAGGGAATACAGGCGCTACCTACCATAGGCTTACGCTGGACCTTTTAAACTAACACATTCTGGCATTACTGTCATCCTGGAGCGGAATCCCGACGAAATAGTCGGGATGAAGTGAAGGATCTCAGTTTTTCAATTCCAGGATGGTTCTGGGCAGCAGGACTTGAGATTCTTCGCGTCATAGTAATCAGAATGACGCAATGTGGAGAAGTATTAAGAAACCTGGTGCAATCGCTCGTTTGTAAATAGAATGATATCGTATGGATCTGCAATACTGCTCTGAGAACTGATGGAATAGATCCTGGCATCTTTCCCCTTTTCAATACTTCCGATCTTAGCATCCAGACCCAGGGCTTTGGCGCCATTCAGCGTTGCCATACGCATGATCTCATCCGGCTTGAATCCGTATTCTGCAGACGCCGAGCGCATCTCCGCCCGGATATTCATGTGTTCTGCAAAAGTACCCAGACAGATATTTAAGCCCTTTTCTCGAATCATTTGTCCCGGAGCGGTTCCTAATTCCCACTGACGATCAAATCGGGGGTGCAGGCAGAGGTGGAATGTTTCGGGTCTATCCAAGAGTAGATCCAGCTCCTCCTCCTCCAAATTGATGGCCTGACTGATGATGGTTTCGGGTGCTGCGAATGCATTATTTAAAAAATAGCGAAGCGGGCTGGTCTTAGGGGGCTGCCAACGATAATCCATATCCTCTTTGCCAAGCAGGTATTGGTAGATTCGCCCCTGACCCTTCATAAAGAAAGTGTCTTCATCCTTCATGAATGACATGGGAATGGCTGTGCGCTTGTTGGTTCTAGCGATATGTCGAAAAACATCGGGGGTAAGATTGAATAGAAATTCACCAGCGTGAGAGAAGTTGGTGAGCTCAGTATTCTCAAATTGAGATCGATTCTTCCAGACTTCAAAAGAATTTCCCTCACGAAATCCATGCATGATCTGGAAAACCGTAGAATACAATCCTGAGTGTTCCAAATGCTCACTGATTTCCGGATGATGCGTCCTAATTCCGATGGCGGCAGTGCCATAATCATAGCAGCGCTTGATCGAACTTAATAGTTCGCTTTCCATATCCAGTTTTGAACTGAGACGATTATGGTTTTTACTCGAATACAGCCAGCTGAAAAAGCTTCCGCGGGGAGTTGCTTGAGGATCAGCCACAGGGTAATCGGGGTGGAAGAGAGCATTCACCAAGGCCGGTGTGATCACTGCATGGCCTAAATTCTGGACCGTTTTTGTATCACCTTTGAATTGCGCTTGCTGACCAACATCAGAAATTTTTCCATCTCTAATTGAGATAAAGCCATCATGAATAGGTTTGTTGACAATGGGAAGCACCCACTCCGCGAAAAATGTTCGTTCTACCATGCGACAATCTAATTATAAAAGATGAATTACGAATTACGAATTCTGGCACAGGAAATGAGTCACGCATTATCGCTTTTTGTATATATTAACTCGCATGACAAGACGAATAGACGAACACAGAAAAAAAATTGACGAACTCGATGCAAAAATACTTGAGCTGATACAAGATCGGGTTCAGGAATCCATCAGTATCAGAAAGCTTAAAATAGATAACAACATTCCACTTTTTACGCCTGAGAGGGAAAGGGAGCTGGTCCAAAGACTGACAGAGATGTCCGGGGGTCGTTTACCTGATGGAGTGATAAAGAAGATATGGGAATCCATCATTCAAGGTGGAAAACAAACACCAGAGAAGTAAGTTCTCGAGCAGTAATTGCTTAAGTTAACCATTGTGGCACAAGAATTGAAGCTTGTAAATAATTAGCAAAAAAAATAAATTCCCAATAAGGAGTTCAAAAAAATGAGCAGAAAAAAAATTAGTTTAATCGGAGGCGGTCAAATCGGTCAGATTTTGGCGCTTATTTCAGCCCAAAAAGAATTGGGCGATGTCGTCATTCTGGATATTCCTGATTTCGAAGGCCCCGTCAAAGGGAAGGCCCTCGACCTTATGGAAATGCGTCCACTTGAGGGTGTGGATGTCAATATCAAGGGCACCAGCGATTATGCAGATATTGCTAACTCTGATGTTATTATCATCACTGCTGGTGTTCCCAGGAAGCCGGGCATGTCCCGAGATGATCTCCTTGATATTAACCTAAAGATTATTTCAAAGGTGGCTGAGAACGTGAAAAAATACGCTCCCAAGGCCTTCGTCATTGTTGTTTCAAATCCTCTGGATGCCATTGTCTATGCATTTTACAAGATCTCCGGATTTTCCAAGAAGAAGATCATCGGTATGGCTGGTGCATTAGATTCCTCACGATTTAAAGCATTCATTGCCATGGAAACTGGTTACTCCACTCAGGATGTCTCCTGCCTGGTTCTCGGTGGACATGGTGATACCATGGTTCCGCTTACTCGATTGGCCACCGTTGGTGGCGTTCCTGTAACAGAGTTGCTGGACAAAGAGACTCTGGAGGCCATTGAGAAAAGGACCCGCATGGCCGGTGGTGAGATCGTAAAACTACTTGGCAATGGTTCAGCTTTCTTTAGTCCTGCACAATCCGCTATCGAAATGGCCGAATCATTTCTGCTTGACAAAAAACGTATTATTCCAAGTGCCGGTCTTTGTGAGGGCGAGTATGGCATCGATGGTCTTTTTATTGGCGTTCCCTGTGTTATTGGAGCCGGCGGAATTGAAAAGATCATTGAAGTTAAATTAAATGATGATGAGAAAGCAGCCCTGCAAGTGACCGCTGATCATGTCGCAGCAGTGGTTGCAGAAACCAAGCTGTAAAACACTTCTACAGACAAAAAAGGGAGTGATGCGTCACTCCCTTTTTTAGTTCAAATATTTCTAAGCGGATAGTATCTTTATCATGACTTTCCGGTGACGCGGTCCATCAAACTCACAAAAATATATTCCCTGCCACATTCCCAGCTGTAGTCGACCTTTCTCAATAATGATCTGGGTAGAGTTCCCCATAAGTGAAGCTTTTACATGAGCAGCTGTGTTACCTTCAGAATGACGGTATTCGGGATCATCCCAGGGGACCATACGATCCAGGACCAATAGGATATCCTGGGTTACATCAGGGTCCGCGTTCTCATTGATGGTAATGCCCGCTGTGGTGTGAGAGACGAAGACAGTTACCACACCAGATATTATCCCACTCTCTTTTACGGCATCTGAAACCAGGTGAGTAATATTTACAAATTGACTATGTTTGTCAGTCGAAACAGATTTTATAATCAAAATATAACCCTAAGCGTCTTCCTTGAATTCAAAGATCATGATCCCACCAAAAAAGGCACCATCTTCAGGGAAATAGTAATCCAGAAAATCCAATTTAACAGTTTCACCAGCACTCTGAGAGGCGTGAACCAAATATTTACCATCAATGATCATGCCCTCATGACCCATGACAATACCCATTTTGAAATAGGCAGGTTTAACAAAGGTCACACCGACGATTTGGGGCAGTTTTACGAGTAATTCGGGGGTGATTTGTTCATTGGGGATGTAGTAGGCAGTCAAATTCCTGTTCCAATTCAGATTCAGAAACTCTTCACCAGATTCCTGTATATTCAGCGTGATATCCACGGAATCTAATTGATCTCTGGGAAGCAAAGTCTGAGTGATATCAACCGTATTGGGATTAGCCGTAATACGATCCAGCGTATAGTGCCAGCGAGAAGTATACGTGGGCTGCTTCATCCCGGAAGAATCTGGTTTATAATGAATAGCTATCATGTTCTTTTGCGTCTCTTCCCAGGATGAACTTTTTGCTGCTGCCAGAGTCGTAAGATTGTGACCAGTACAATCAGAAACATCATAACGGATAATTGGGTCCGAATCTGGTTCAACTCCTTCACCTAATTTGAAGATCTCATAGGGTGTTCCCACCCGCCAGAGGGCGAAATGCTTGAGGCGTGACTGAAAATCAGGGAATCTTTCCTGAAAGAGTGGAAGAATTTCATCCATCTCCTGGGAAGAAAGGCTCCAGGGATTGGGCAATTCAGCCAGCCAGTCAGTATCACTAATAGATTCCTTTTCCTTACAGGAAAGAGCAAAAACGGCCAGACTAAAGATCAATACTATTTTCAATACTTTCATAAAAAGCGACCTTTTATTTTAGATGTTTCACGTTAAGGGCGTTGTAATCTACCATTCAGCTAGAATGCCTTCATAAAATTCACGATGATCTTCATCCACCCGCATGAGTCTCTGCAGTAGTGGAAGATCTTTAACTTCCCATAGAAAATCCCCCAACTCCTGATGTTTGGCTTTGAGAAAATCCTGGGTTAGAATTCTTGAATCCTGTCGTTTTATACTTATCTCAAGATTCCGCATAAAGTCATCCAGAGGTTTTCGGGCGTCCTCTTTCTGACCGGAATCCCAGAGATCCAGGGCTTCATAGTAGGCAAATTTCATTTTACGAAAATTCTGGTCTCTACTTAACTTTTCGATGTCTTCCAGACGTTCTTTCCAACCCAGCGAAAAGGGGTCTTTGGTCCCATTTCGGGCTACCTGGCGGGCTTCGGTGTATAGTTGGCTGCCACCAAATTCATCCCAAGTGTCCAGATCCCCACCCAGAATAGTAAGCGTCCAGTAATCCAGGAAAGAGGTCAGTGAATTAAAATTTCTGGATCTGACTAAAGCGTCCCCCTGATTAAAGGAAAATTGCCAGCTCTTGTCAAAATACTTCTGATCATCTCCATTTCCCCAGAAAGCTTTACCTGTATAAATCTTCTGGTAACCGGATTCGGTATATGTGTCTAAATAAATGGTTGCCTGGATTAAAAACTCTGATGGGAGATCATCAAAGGTCCACTGTGTATTCTCAATGTAATAAGAGATATCTCTAGCTAGATCAGCCACTGCCTGACGGGGAATTTCATCCAGGTTTTTGGTGTCCATTTTGATCTCAGCCTTGACACTCTGAGCAGACAAATATGTTGTCAAAAATAGAAATAAAAGTATGGATTTTTTCATATGGATTTAAATATATTAATCTTGAATATGTTTCCAAATCAATTGGAGGCAGAACGGCTTAATAATTAGCGATTGAACAGCTATCGTTTGACACATCACGTATATTTGACTAGATTGGCGCTAAGCGTCAATGAGAGATCAAACATTACAATATTTTTTAATGTTGCTTTGGAATCTAACGGAGAACCTGGGGACTAAATGAAACGGATCAAACTAGTTGCAATAATGCTTCTCATCCTTTTGGTATCTGGGGGAATTGCCAAGCAGGCTATTGAAGTCGATAGCCTGAAGCAAATACTACGAAGCACTAGCGAGGGCGAGACGGTTGACCTCTTAAATCAATTGGCTGAAGCTCATGCTGGAAACGAGTGGGAAAAGAGTCAGCGCTATGCCAGTCTTGCTCTGGATCTGGCCACATCTCTCGATGATAAATATGGATTGGCTGTCGCTCACACGAATTTAGCCAATTACTATAATATGGCTAAGGACTATCGAAAAGCCCTCGATCACGCAGCTCTAGCCCTTGCGCAATTCGAACAACTCTCCGATGACTGGCAAATTGCCCGTACCCTGAAAACCATTGGTACAACGTATAGCCTGCTGAACCAGAGTGATCAAAGTCTGGACTATTTTTTACGATCCCTCATGATATTCGAGGATATCAATAGCGAAAAAGATATTGCTGCAACCGTCACTGGCATTGGAGATGTATATACACAATGGGGTCAGGCTGAAAAAGCTCTGCGTTTCTATGAACGTGCCCTGAATATTTATGAGGCTGACGAAAATTTTAGTGAAGTGTTGTCAAGTGGTAATCGTCTAGCGCAAACCTACATGACTCTAGAACTCTTTGGTGAGGCACAGGCATATCTTGAAAGAATGTTAGTTGTGGCTGACGCGTTTGGCTCTCCTCACTATAAAGCTATCATCTATACCAGCCTCGGTGAACTGTATTACCATCAATTACAGCTTAATACTGCACAACGATATTTTATGGACGCCCTGGAATTAATACAGGGACAGGGTGATCCTGGAGAGATAGCCCGAGCTCTCAGTGATGTAGCTAGGGTTCATCTTGAAGCAGGTGATGCAAGCAAAGCATTGGTCTACTACCTTGAGGGTGTAAGCATGGCTCAGACTGCGGGTGAATCTAGAATTTCAGCTGAAATCTGGTTGTTGATCGGTGAATTGCACATGCAACGAGGGGACTTGGAAAAAACGGTGGAAGCTCTGCTCTCTGGTTTGAATATTGCACAGAGTGTTCAGGATCTACCAGTTATCCAGAGGGCAAATAGTCTGCTTACAGAAGCTTATGGAAGGTTTGGACAACCAGAGAAAGCTTTGATGTATCAGAAGGCCCTGCAGAAAGCGATTGACGAGTTGAATCGCCAACAGAGTAATCGTCGTGTGGCTGAGCTTGAGATACGCTATGAGCTAGACAAGATGGATAGAGAACTGGATGATCTCAAGGGCGCTGCCATGATCGATGAGATCAAGTATAAACGACGCTACGCCATGATGATCGTCGTGATAACTTTCTCCGTAGTAATTATGGGACTGCTGGTTGTGTTCGTATTTTATCGGAGCACCCTGATTGCCAGAACTGAAAAAGAGAAAATGGAAAACACCCTGCGACTCAAGGCTGATTTTACTGCAATGCTCGTTCATGATCTTAGGAGTCCACTCACAGCTGTTTTTGGTTTTGCTGAATTATTAAAGATGGGTGAGAAACCCTATGAACAGATCCGTGAAATAGCAAAAACCATTCGTGTTGCCAGCCAGAAAATGCTTCAATTGGTTAACGAAATGCTCGATCTCTCCAAATTTGAAGCAGGTAAAATGTCATTATCCAAAACTGACGTAACCTTGAAACCCATTATCTCAACATCGATTCAAATGTTGGATCCTGTAGCGGCAAAGCGTGACATGCGTGTAATTTTCGAAGCAGAAAATGGTTTACCAACCTGTCATTGTGATGTGTTAAAAATTGAACAGGTTATTACAAATTTTATCGGCAATGCTATCAATCACGTGCCAAAAGGCTCAGAAATCACGGTTGGTCTCAAGGAAGTCAAGCATGAGGGTGCCGCATTTCTGCGTTTTAGTGTGGCGGACAATGGACCTGGAATTCCAGAAGACCAAAGGGATAAACTCTTTGATAAATATGCCCAATTGGAATCCCGAGCCTCTGATAAAAGTTCTGGTACCGGTTTAGGACTTGCAGTTTCACGCATTATAGTGGAAGAGCATGGCGGTCAGATCGGCTATGAAGAAAATGAGCCACACGGCAGTATTTTCTTTTTCCAGATTCCCCGTGAAGATTCTAGCAAGGTCGCAGCAGCCTCCGCTGAATAGCTGAGAGTAGATAAACAACTTCTTCCGACGCCATGGATTCGCTTTGCTCTGAAATTGGTCCACTGACTCATGTTGGCCAGGTATTCGGAACCAGCTGCAGGGGCGTCCTCCTGGAGGTATTCAATCCTAAAGGAGTACCCCCCCAAATCCTGATCATGGGATCCATCCATGGTGATGAAAGCCTCTCAACCGTCCTACTGTCTGAATGTTTAAGATCCATCGAATCAGAGGCTCTTAGAGCATCTGTAATCCTTTCAGCCAACCCTGATGGAACGCTTGCAGGAACCAGATGTAACGCAAATGGTGTTGATCTCAATCGAAATTACCCAAGCAAAAACTGGAAACCAGATCCTGTGTTCTATCGGAATCGAAAAGAAGATTCTCAAAAAATTTCCTTAAGCCCCGGCACGGAAGCAGGATCTGAATCAGAGACTCAGGCTATCATTAAATTGATTGAGTTCATTTCACCAAGCCTAATTGTCTCCCTGCATGGTTTTCTGGATTGCATTGACGATCCGCAGGGTTCAGAGATTGCTCAAGATCTAGCCAGACGTACAAATATGAGCCTTGTCCCTGACGTGGGCTATGAAACACCTGGTTCATTTGGCTCCTGGTGTGCTGAGAAGCAGATTCCCATCATTACTTATGAGTTACCTACACTGGGTATCAATGAGATGAAGAAGATCCACAATCCCGTGCTTAAAGACCTCATGACGGGATACTATGACCATATGTTGAGCTGAGATATCTCAATGCGTTGGATGATCACAGATTCTGGAATGGGGGGCTTGTCTGTATGCGCTGGTCTGGAACGTGGTCTTATGGAGCGGGGAGCCGGAGCCGGTATCGAGTTGCTCTATGTGAACGCAACGCCAGAAGAGGAGGGTGGCTACAATTCCCTTGATTCACAATCTGAACGGATTGAAGTCTTTGATCGTTTTCTTAGCGAGACATATACACGCTTTGCACCGGATCAAATTGCTATCGCCTGCAACACCTTAAGTGTTATCTATGATGACACCAGATTTTCCAAATCATGTCCCGTTCCGGTGAAAGGTATTGTTGATGTCGGTGTACAAATGAGTCACGAAGCCCTCAGTCAGTATGAGGACAAGAATCTCATCATATTCGCCACGGAAACCACCACAGAAGCCAATACCTATCCAAGCTTGATAGGGTCTGAGAATGTTATAATCGTAGCCCAGGCTTGCAGCAACTTGGCCAGCGCAATTTCAAGAGATGCCAGCGGAGCAAGGTGTCGACATCTCCTGGAAGATTATGTAGATGAAGCGCTGTTAAAATTTGAATCTAAGCCAACGGCAAGCTTAGCTCTACTCGCCTGTACTCACTATGGGTATCAATCACTTGCTTTTAAGGATATTCTGGAGAGTCGTGGCGTGGCTGCAAATATCTTAAATCCAAACAATCTCCTCGTTGATCAACTACTGAAAGAGCAAAGACTGGATTCCAAAGATTCTCAAGAGGACCTGCGGGTGCGATTTGTTAGTCGCTTCCCTATACCGCGGTCTGAGATTGAGACCATGGAGCATTATTTAAAGGGAGTCGCTCCCCTGACCCTGGGTGCTCTGCAAAATCAGGAAGTCATGCCTAAACTGTTCCAATACCCCTGATTCCGGCCCTAATTATCTCCCCGCACTATCCTGTTCGTTATATCACGATGATATGCACGCATATCAAAATGATGAGTCAGAACATCAGAATATCCTATTCTGAACAATAAATATTTGCTGTAAATCTATTATATACAACAAGATGAAAATGTTATATTCGCTTATGGCATAGCACTTGTGTATAAAAACATCAGGATGATGAATGAATTATTAAAAAACGAGGAGGGTTGACAATGAAAAATATCATGAAATATCAGCTTCGGATGAGCAGCTTGATGAGTCTTTTGATCGTAACAGCAAATCTCTGTGCAGTCAGTATTTGTCTGGCAGCTAGATAATTCAATCAGCATGAAGTGTGAGATCCTACGATGAGAAATATCAACTTAGATAGGGAGTTAAGACTTATGAAACATTCATTCATTGCCGTGATGACTCTGGTGATTTTAGCCTGTGGGGTCTCATCAGATACCGGTATTAATAAGAATCTTTATGTAGCAGATGGTGAGCACAAAAGCAGTGGATTGCGATCTGTAAACGGTACCATCACTGTTGGAAACGATGCCCGGGTGGATGGAGATTGTACAACGGTAAATGGCGAGATCAATGTGGGCGAAAACTCTAGAGTTGGCGAAATTTCCTGTGTAAATGGCAGTATCACCATGGACCGCAACTCTCAGGCAGAGGAAATTTCCTGTGTAAACGGATCGATCGATCTGGGTGGGGAGGTCAAAATTGATGGCGATGTCTCTACAGTCAATGGCGCCATCACCAGTAAAAGAGAAACTCAGATTGCTGGTGACATGGGAACTGTGAATGGCGACATGCATACCCAGGAAACGCTGATTGCTGGTAATATTACCACCGTTAATGGTGATATTGATCTAACTGAAAATTCTCAGGTCAATGGCAACATCATCATTGATCGTGAGACAAAGCGATCCAATCGTAAAGAATATAAAGAATTGGTCATTACCGTAGACTCAGGATCTAAGGTAAAAGGCAAAATAGAAGTTAAAGGCGACGATCCTAATGTAACGGTTGTCCTCGTTGGTGGCGGCGAAGTCCTCGGGGAAATCGTTAATGCAGAGGTGATTCGCAAATAACAGATCCCCAAAGTGGGTGTCATACGACGAAGGGCCTTCGGGCCCTTTGTTGTTTTATAGAGGTCCACTCAATATGCCATATCTCGTCATTGCGAGCGTAGCGAAGCAATCTCAAACACCAGATTGCCGCGGTCATTCTTCCCTCCACCCTTCGTTTCAACTATGGCTTGGCAGTCGCGAAGACAATCAGGGCGGGATTAGAATTACAAGGGAGACTTCCATAAGCTCAGGCTCCAGTTGCGTCCCCACCTAATCCGTCAAATTCAATCTTCAAAGTGACTTGCCACAGATTGGATTTATGCTATCCTACACGCTATGGAGGCACAAGGACAATGCTAATCTACACAAATGGGAACTGGGTTGAGGCCGAGCAGGCCGTTATTCCATTCAATGACCAGGGGTTTCTGTACGGTGACAGCCTTTTTGAGACTATTCGGGTGAATCATGGTCAGCCGTTTCGGCTTAGCAAACATTTGGAACGTATGCAAAGTGGAATGGAAACCATCCATTTGGATGCTGATGAAATGATGTTAGAAATTCCAAATATCTTGGGAGCATTTATTACCAAGAACAATCTGGATAATGCTTTGGCTCGGGTCATCATTACGGGTGGAGTTAGACAAGGGTCAAGCTGGCGATCTGAATCAAGACCAGCCATTTATGTCAGTTCAAGACCTATTTCAGAACTTGAATCATGGCCCGCTAGAGTGGTTTTTCTCGAGGAAAAAAATTATCCCATTTTACGCTTCCATCCAGCTATTAAATCGGGCAACTATTTAGGCAATATGATGGCTAAAAAGGATGCTGAGGATGCCGGAGCATTTGAACCCGTGTTTGTGAACAGAGATGGCTATATTACAGAATGCGCTATCAGAAATGTGTTTTTTATTAAGGATGATATCCTGTTAACACCCTCACTTGAGTTGGGTGTATTACCTGGCGTCATCAGAGATACCATCATGGAGCTGGCTGAAAAACGTGGACTTAAGGTAAGGGAAACCCTGATAATAAAAGACGATGTACAGGAAATGGACGAAGCATTTATCTCCAGCACCGGCGTCGGTGTACTACCGGTGACCTGGGATGGATTTCAGTCAGATTATTACCACAGTAGGATCCTCAGAGAGGATATACATAAGCTTTTTGATTCAGGAGAATCCAATGTCACATAAAAAATTCGATCCCAGCCGTGCTGAAAAGCTCATTTCCGCTGAACGATACCAGGAATTGAAACCCGATGTCATACTCCAAAAATTAGGAACGCCTCCAGGTAGCACCATCCTGGATCTAGGTTGCGGAAATGGCTTCTTTACTTTTCCGGCAGCGGTTGCCATGGGAGAGGGGATGGTCATTGCAGCTGACATGTCAGTGGCCATGCTCGGCTTGCTCAAACAGCGAATAACACCGGACAATATTCAAATCCTTCAGGTCGAAGAGGTGAAAATGGACGTGGAGGACAATGAAGTTGATGCCGCCGTTCTCATTGCCCTTTACCATGAATTTAAATTCCCACTGGACAACCTTGCTGAGATCAAACGGACCCTGAAAAACGGGGGCAAGATACTCATATTGGATTGGGATCCTCTGTCTGATAGAGAACGAGGTCCTGGAAAGGATCATCGTGTCGCCAAGGATCAGGCTTTGAAAGATCTGGATGTAGCTGGTTTTACAATTGATTCGAGTGAGAATTACACCGAAGATATGTGGATGATCATCGCTCACATTCCAGTTTAAGAATTCTGCTTGCAGGGGGCTGAAGATGAAAAATTTAAAACTTTATTATATCGTCAGTATCGCAGTCCTGGCAGTAATGATGCTGATTTTCTTTCGAACACTGAAAGTCACGGGTTGGTTTGAAAGAGAGCGTGAGAGGCGTTCGGCGGAGCAGGTAATTAATTGGCTAAGTGGAGATTTCGATGTCCATTCACCTAATTCTGTATCCACCGAGAGAGTCAGAATACTTTCCATCAGTCCAATGGATGTGGTTGAACGAGGCTGGCTGACAGTTAGATTGGACACCACTGCTAGTTACCGATTAATGATTAACGATTTTGAAGATGAACAGGTCCTGGTGGAAATATTTGAAATAGATTCGATGGGACGGGATCAACGCATGGATGGATGTGAACTGCTCCTTGCTGTTGATAGTTCTGGTCTATGGACAGGATCCACCTTGGGTGAGTTTTGTGGGTATAGTGAAGAAAAAGAGACCTACTTTGCACTGAGTCTGCAAATGGATACAGAAATTCGATTTATGATCGAGACCAAAAATTATGATGATCAAACATTATTAAGTGAAACAGAATATTTATTGAAAAGGCAAGACCACGATGAGTAACAAAGATATCCAATTCAAGTTATTGCGTACGGATCCATCAGGCGCTCGCCGGGGACAGTTCTTTACTGAGCATGGCAAGGTGGAAACCCCTACTTTTATGCCGGTGGGAACTGCTGGATTTATCCGTTCAACCCCCATGAGAGATGTGGTTGAAACGGGTGCTCAGGTTGTTCTGGCTAATACCTACCATATGTCAATGGGTGAACGTCTTCAGACCGTCAAGCGCTCAGGCGGACTGCATCGCTTTATGGGCTGGGAAGGTACCATTCTAACAGACTCAGGAGGTTTTCAAGTCTTCTCGCTTGAAGGTCGTGAGATCACTGAAAAGGGAGTCTCCTTCCAGTTTGAAGAGGATGGAGAAAAGCTATTTCTAGGACCGGAACAATCCATGGCGATTCAAAGGGACCTGGGATCAGATATTGTGATGGCATTTGATGAATGTGTCGATTACAAAGCTCCTCAAGAATATGTACAAAAGGCTGTTGAGCGTACGACACGTTGGGCAGAACGCAGTCGTGAATATCCCCTTCAGGATCATCAATTCATGTTCGGTATCGTTCAGGGAGGTATTTATCAATCTCTGCGTCGCCAGAGTGCCCAGGAGATTACCAACATTCCTTTTGACGGTTTTGCAATCGGCGGTGTGAGTGTTGGGGAAGGACTTGACCTGCTCAAAGAGGTGGTCGGTTATACTTCTCCATTATTGCCACCTATGAAACCCCGCTATCTCATGGGTGTTGGATTACCGGAAGATATTTTAGCCTCCGTAAATCGTGGGATGGATATGTTTGATTGTGTTATTCCCACTCGCTACGCCAGACAGGGGACCCTGTTTACCAGAATGGGAAAACTGCGCATCATGGATAAGAATTTTCGCAAAGATAAATATCCACTGGATACGGCCTGTCGTTGCTACACCTGCCAGACATATTCGCGTATGGTGCTCAGATATTTATTCTTTACAAAAGATCCTTTGGCCGAAACGCTGGCAACCATCCATAATTTGACCTTTTATCAAGACCTCATGGCCGATATTCGTCGTGCCATCGAAAAGGGCAATTACGAGAACTTCCAGAGGGACTGGCTGAATAAATATTTCCGTAAGGACAGCCCGCGCAAGTAATAAGATCTATCCTCAATTATCTGGGGATCTCTGTTAATACGTCCTTGCGAGAACGAAGGACGCCTGCCTTCGCTCAAGCGGCGGAGTTTATGCTGAGTAAACCGAAGTGCGCAGGCAGGTGGCAATCTCGAACTTTCACTCTGATAGAACCCCCAGTCCAAAATATTTTTATTCATCAAACTTTCAACTGATAGAGCAGGACAACCCACAATGGGATGATCTTTCTCCATCTATTCTCGGCTTTGATGCAAATTAAATGTATGTGAGATCGCCGCATTCCTTACAGTCATTCGCGATGACGTGACAATTTGATTTTATATCAAACGGATTGATTTTAGATATGAATGCACCTTGCTTTGTCAAGAGGTGTCTTTTAAATTCTTAATTGTACAAAGTTTAATATTTCGGAGGAAAAATGGCTGATATTGATTTCGCAAGTGCAGATAGCAGAATGAAGTTCTTGCAGGAAAATCTGCAACAACTCATGAAGGGGATCGATAAGAACTATGGTCAGGTTCTCATGGATGAATTGATGCTGCGTCTGGAAGTGACAGTTAGTGAGTTCAATGAGGAAGTCAAATTCATGCTTGGAAAACTTCAGGCCAAGAAAGCGGAAGCCGAACCCGAAGTTGATATCTTTGAAGACACGCCAGAGAAAAAAGCTGAATCAGATAAACCTGAGATCAAAATTGGTCGCAGTACTGAGGGGCTCTCTGAATTCGAAAAACGACTCGAATCTTTAGACAACTAGCTCCCTGATAAATCCATATTTTCTGTAAGCCTTGAGCACTGACCAGAATGTGTCGTCACAAATTATTAATCACACAAAAAAGAGGCATTAAATGAAGAAACTGGGGATATTGATCTTGCTCTTATCATCATTGTTTGGCAAGAATTCTGATATGGTTCAGGAGGCTGTAGAAAAATTTGATCTGGATCGATATTTAGGTGCATGGTACGAAATTGCCAGAATGGATCACTCATTTGAGCGGGGCATGAGCAACGTAACAGCCAATTACCAGCTCCGCGAGGATGGCAAAGTTAGCGTCCTCAATAAAGGCTATTATGCAGAGAAGTCAAAATGGAAGTCTGCCACAGGTATAGCAAAGTTCACCGCTGAAGCAAGTAGGGGAGCATTGAGAGTTTCTTTCTTCAGACCCTTTTATGGTGGGTATAATGTGGTACTTTTAGCTGAAGACTATTCCTGGGCATTGGTGGCTGGTGATTCAGAGAAATATTTATGGATCTTGAGTCGTACTCCCGTGCTGGATCCCGATCATTTGGAACAACTTCTCGGGCGTGCTCGCTCACTTGGGTATAGGGTGGAAGATTTGATCTGGGTGGACCAGAGTCTGAATTTAGCAACTCAACCTTAGATCCTGTTCTTTACTTAATCCCCCAATTCTTACTATGACAGTCATAACAGCTGACAGAGGCTGATCCGCCGCGCAGGTCCTCCCCGTGACATTCTACACAATTCGTCTGCGGAACATTTAATCCCGGTTTGTGTGAAATATCCCCCATTTTAACTGTATGATCAGAAGGGACAGTAGCGGAGACCTGTTCGCAGGAGAAAAACACTAGGAGCATTAAAATGGATAGAATGAGAAGGGATCGATTCATTTTAGGGCTCTTTTTGGGGGAATTATTTCAAATGAAAGGTCAGGATCTGAGGTAAATGATCTGAAGCTACTTCCAGATCTGCTGATTTGATCTGGGGACCCTCACCAGGCAAAATATCCATACCAAGGAAGATATAATCAATTCGTCGTTGGGGTTGATTTGCAGGGAAGGTACTTGAAGGACGATCATGTGAGATGGCAATGCCGTCCTTTAATCGATTGTTGACCTGTTTATAACCCTGAGTCCCCGGTTCAAAATTGAAGTCCCCTGCCAGAATGACCCTCTCCGAGACGGGTAGTACCTGTAGGATGGAGGTGACCTGCTGCTGGCGTTCCAATGAGTCCAATCCCAGATGTGTTCCTATGACGTAGAGTGTATCCGTGTCTACCCTGAGGGAGGCTAAAAATACAGACCGGCCCTCCCGTAGGGTATCGGTAGATATGTCAATCACCCTGAAAGTGTTCACTGGGAATTTGGAGAGAAGGGCGTTGCCATATTGCCCGCCATCATAATCGATTGAGCGTCCAAAATATGCTTGCATATCCAACATCTTCGCCAGGCTATCCGCCTGTGCCACACCCCCTGAACGATTGGTGCCCTGATCGACCTCATTCAGGATGAGGATATCCGGATCTACAGATCTGATCACCCTCACGATACGTTCCAGATCCAAAATGCTGTCCATTCCGAGGCCATGGCGGATATTGTAGGTCATGATCGTATATGTGTTTGATGAACAGTTGCTTAGTAGAGCAAGCAGGAGCAAACTGAGCGGGATGGAAAATGTTTTTTTCAAATAAGCCTAATCAAACAGGCGTTTGGCGAAAATGAAGCGCTTGGTAAGCTTTTCGGCGTAATCCTCATCTTCAGGATTCATACTCTCGATCTGCACCCCAGAACCTAGACTGTGAATGACCTTGCCATCACCCATATAAATAGCGGTATGGGTCACCAGACGTCGACCTCCGGCAAAAAACAAGAGATCACCTGGTAACATGGCGTCAGTCCAGCCTGGGAATCCAATAATTCGTCCAACATTGGCCATTTCATCCGTGTCGCGGGGAAGATATAGATTGTTCATGCTGTAGCTCTGCATAACAAAGCCGGAACAATCAAGACCTTCGGCTGAGCGCCCTCCCCAGACGTAGGGGAGTCCCAGAAACTGTTCGCCGGAATTGATGATAGCCTGGCGCAAAGGATTTATGGCGGCATCAACCACTCGAAAATTATCCTGGGAGAGCGAAATTTCTGAACCATCAGCCAGGAGGAGACGACCATCGCCCAGATAGGGGAGTCGGGTAGCTATTTTGATCTCGAGTCCATTCTCCAGGTTTATGCTCTTATCAAAGATGGCAAATTCGTTTGAGTGATAAGGTTTCCAATCCTCCAGATTCACCATTCGCAGATCTGACTTGGGGATATATCCCAGGTATCCAACAGATGACTGCACCTGTATGTAGGGGTCAGCATCCTTGATCAGACGGACGGGCTCGCCATAGAGTAATTCGGTGCCCTCTTTTTTTTCAGCCACTGCTTCGTAGCGGCTCATGGTATAAGGGACAGTAATGATACCATAGTTTAGACCATTTTCAAATTGTTGAGGTAAATAGATGACCTCATCGATGACTTCCTGCTCATAACCAGCTTGCTTCAATTTTCGAGCGATGCCTCTCACAGGTTGCGGAAAAAAGGCTTCCCCTCTGAGGAATATCCTTTTGCCAGAGACTTCAGCGTGCACATCCTGATACCAAATCCTATCATCGAGATAGAAATCAGCGTTGGCTTTGGAGACGATATCGTGGATATCATCTTTTTGGGTGCGCACCTTTACATGAACACAGGAGATGAGTGAGACCATGAGAATGCTAGAAAGTAGGAGCTTTAATAGTTTAAAATGTGGGAATTGCATGCCGCTGGACCTTTCCATTCTTGAACAAAATTAGTGTCTCAAAATAACTTTATACCAAGCACTTATGGAAATTAAAATCAAAGAAATTAAAAGTGAGCATTTAGAGGTTCTTTTTGGATGTAAATCGTAATTGACTTGCTCAGCGTGGGATAGACTTCTAATATCGAGCGCTCGAATGAGCAATGACATGCTCCGGTAGCTCAGCTGGATAGAGCAACGGATTTCTAATCCGTAGGCCACAGGTTCGAGTCCTGTCCGGAGTACATAAAAGGGCTTCCTCATTATGAGGGAGCCCTTTTGTGTTTGACAGAAGACGAGAACCTGTTAATTAAACCAAAAAGCACATAACAATGACTTGTCACAATGTGAGTCCTGCTTGTCCCGACAGAGCTGCGACGATTGTCGGGATCCGGAGTACCAGTGTTCGCCCCAACTTTCAGTTGGGGCTACGCCTCGGTTTTAAATTTCTGCCCTCAAGTAGACCTAGAAGTCAAGCCTGTCCCGTTGTAGTTGAGCAGAGCGAAACGAAGACGGATCCTGCCTTGCCATAGTCTTTAAGCCGCAGGCGGGCCTGGAAAAAATCTCGAGAGAGGTTTTTTATCTAATAGTGGTTGGCGACTTCATAGTGACTGGAAATAGCTTGTGCAGATATGTTGCTTCATATTGAACTTGATACATATGAGGCTACATTAACTGGTATTCTTCGATTAGATGGGTGTCTATTAAGGCATAGAAGGACCAGTTGGTAAAACTGGGGGAAGATATAATCATAAGTTTGTGTAAACTTTGGATAAAAGCCGATATGAAAGTCTACTTTTGAAACAGTGGGGCGAAAAAATGACTAATAAATATCTTTTCGTAGTTCTAGGTATTGCACTAGCAATTGGTGCGTATTCCCAGGACTGGCACTATGGAGGAGCTTTCCCCAGTGCAGATGGTTGGCCGCAGGCAAATGGGCAAGGACTAGCAGTAGATGGGGAAGGAAAAATATGGTATACGAGCTACTATCCGTCGGAGACAATTTTAGTTGACACAGATAATGATGGATTGGGTGATACAGATCAGGAATGTCGAGCCATATATATCTTCAATCCTGATGGCAGTCAAGCTTCATTCTCCCCAATAAAAACACTTACTGTTGATTCTACAACAGACACATTATGGGGAGCAAACAGGGGGCTGCGCAGGGACAATAATGGTAACATAGCAGCTGCCTCTGGTGGTATTTACTATCGAATCGATCATCTCACAGGAGAAGGGCTGGATAAACTTATTCCCTATCCCACTGCTACACCTCCAGGCCAGTCCTGGGGCGGGGAGTTCCTTTCTGCTCCAGCTTTTGACAATGATGGGAATATGGTTTGTAACGCAGTCTATACAGACCTCGGACCTTTGAAGGCGTTTGATTCCGACTGGAATCATATCGGAGATCTTGTCCCTGCAGAAACATTTCAAGGATGGACTCGAACGATAGAAATCTCGCCAGATGGTAGCACAGTCTACTACTTTAATTTCTTCACAGGTTTTGGGATCGTAAGATTTAATAGCTCATCTGGAGATATTTATGGTGAATTTACCACGGATGTTGATACGCTTTTTCCAGGTCTTTCAGTTGAAGTGGCAACATGGGATCCACAAGGCAGATTGTGGGTTGGAAATTCTGAGGGAGCAGCATTTACAAATGCTGCGTTCTATGCTTTTGACCCCATCTCAGAGACAATGGTTGATAGTATCATTACCCCACGCTACCTAGCTGATGCAGGTATCAGGCCCAGAGGGATCGATTTCGATGCCACCGGTGAAACAGCATACATCACGTATTTTAATTCAGCAGACCTTGATGCTATTCATGTCTATCATAAAAACCAATCAAGCACAGTTGCACATTGGACATTTGATGAAGGCTCAGGCACCCAAGTCTTCGACCAATCAGGCAATGGTCATCACGGTACAATTCAGAATGGCGCAAGTTGGTCTACCGGCATCAACGGGGGTGCAATCGAGTTTGATGGTATTGATGACCATGTGAATACCAACTCTGAATTTCTCTGGGGCCTTCAATCTGGTACCATTGAAGTAATCTTAAAGCCAGATATAATTGATAATGACAACTGGTTTTTAGCCTATGGTATGGATACACACAAAGGCGTGGCCATGTGCATTGACCAATCAAATTCAGCGTGCTTTCAGTTGAATGAGGGTTCCGGGGGAGTGAGTCGAGGTCCTGCTGGCCAGGTGCATGAAAATAACTGGTACCATTTAGCACTTACCTGGGATGGATCCACAGCAAAGAGCTACATCAACGGTGTTCTAGACCTTGAGACATCAAATTCAGGCATGCCCCTGGAGCTTGAGCTCGATCTATTGATCGGAGTTGATAGTTATTTCAGGGACCAGCATTCGTTCGATGGCGTCATTGATGAGATTAGGATCTCAAGTGGCGTATTACAAGCTGAAGAATTTCTGGCATTCGAACAATCCGATCAATCCGTATTCTTTAATGGACCTGTAGTCGGGGGCAGAATCAGGATCACAAATAGCAATCCAATCAATGAAAACGCAATTCCAGAAGCCTATCAAATAAATGGGTCGAATATCACTGTAGAAGCATGGGTATATCCTCTTGATTTTCCCGCCTCAGAGCATGGGAACCATATAGCAGGATATGCTATCTACCCTGAAGCCGATCCATGGAGAATCTATGGTTTATCCATTAATCAGGAGTCTGGAGAGCCAAAACCTGCGTTCGAAATTTCAGATGGGAGTCCAGGATCACTTGTGACTGTAGTTTCAACAGATGCAATATCAGCTCAAGACTGGACACACATTGCAGGGTCCTATGACGGACAGATGTTAAATATATATATCAATGGGGAACTGAAAGGAAGTGTAGCGACAACCATTGCAATTGGAGGTGAGGGGGCAGGGTTCTACATAGGTAGATTCATAAGTGACCGCTTTTTTGGATTAATTGATGAAGTAAGATTGTGGGATGTCACACGGAGTCAATCCGAGATAGCGGACAATATGCTTAGAAGATTTGAAGGTAACGAAGCGGGACTCGCTGGCTACTGGCCTTTAGATGGAACCGCTGCTGAAATGGATATCGCAGTGGATAAAACAGCTAATCATAATGATCTGATAATTCAGAGTCCGATATCCTTTACAACAATTACTCCTGGTAGCGGCGTTGGGGTTGCAGACATTTCAGATTATCCCACCTCAATCGATTTTGGAGCTGTGGAGCAGGCAAACATTATTACCCAAAATTTCAGTTTAACAAACTCTAGTACCTCTCCTTTAATTGGTGTAGGAAGAATCGACGATGACAATTTCAGTATAGATTTAGTTAGTGGGTTTGTTATTCCTCCTGAATCAACAGAAGAAATTTCGATATCAATGAGCAGTCTATTATCGGGGGTCCAAGATGGATTACTAATAATCGAGAGTAATGCTGCAAATCAGGTATCAATTCCTTTTACGATCGAATCAATAGCATTGCAAAATATTGATGCAAATAGCATCAATATGTGGGTTCAGAGAGATGGAAGATTTGCTCGAGACCCTTTTCCACCAAGATATGCAGGTTTTGAATGGCCATCAGGTGGGGGCGTCACATCAATTTATGCCTCTGGAGTTTGGGTTGGTGCCCAGGTGAATGGGGATTACAGGTCTGCCATTGCAGAGTACGATGCTGAGTTTCAGGCAGGTCCAATTAAGAGCGATGGCTCCTTAACGGACCCCGGTAACCAGAAATACAGAGTCTATAAAATTCAAGCAGGAGATAACGCTAATTCAAATGTCGATTATGCTGAATGGCCACTTGACCTGGGTGCACTTGTTAAGAGCGATGGAACACCTCTGCTATTGGGAGATCAGACTTTATTTCACGTTTATAATGATCTTAATCCGGATGCTCATCTGGATGGCGCTGGACCTCTAGGTCTTGAAGTTCATCAGACCACATTTGCGTTGGATGCTCCTGGGGTTTTGTCAAATACCGTTTTCGTAGGTTTTAAAATAATAAATAAAAGTTCTGACATTTGGGATGATACCTACCTTACGCTTTGGTGTGATCCCGATGTGGGGGATGCCTACGATGATTTTGTCGGTATCGATACCATCAGAAATATGGCTTACGCATATAACGGTGATAACATTGATGAAGCGAATGCATTCAATTCTGGGTATGGAAACCAAGCGCCTGCAATAGGATATAAAATATTGAAGGGTTCCTTTTATACGAAGCCAATTCAGGCTTTTTCATTCTATACCAATGGTGTGGACTACCCTTTTCATGATCCTTCTGAGCCGGAAGAATATTACAATAGTATGCAAGGGCGCTTGCTTGATGGATCATACAGGATTGATCCACATACGGGACAGACTTCTGTTTTTCCATTTTCAGGTAACCCTGAGTCAGGTAGCGGTTGGGTTGATTCAGAGCCCGGTGATAGAAGGTTTCTAATGTCAACTGGTCCTTTTGATTTAGATCCTGGGCAATCTAGAGATCTATTAGCTGCTATAATTGTGGGGCAGGGGTCTGATTATTTAAATAGCGTTGCCGTTTTAAGGACCACGGCAGATGAGTTACAGATATTATATGAGAGCGGAGCTGTATTAGGGGGTATTCTCCATGGTGTTGTATCTCTGGAAATACCAGATGGATCTACTGGTACTATTGATGAAATAGCATCGATGGGGATTCAGGTTGAGGCTTCCAGTGGGGAGGGCGGCGCTACTTTAGAAGTGGCAGCATACCTTGATTCTCCTCCTGCTACTGCAGATATTGGTATTTCAAATCTATCAAGTGTTGGTAAATATTATGATATTCAAAACATTGGTGAAATAGATTGGCCGGTTCGGATATATCTGTATTACACAGACCAAGATCTGCTTGATGCTAGGATTACTGAGGCAGGATTATCGGGAGCCTTTTATTGGAGCGGAAGAGAAAACAGGTGGATCTCATATTCAGAATCTGGGGAAGATGATCAGGGACGTGGTATATCAAGTGTTATAAAAGTGACCTCGGATATAGAGTTGAATGGTGTCCAATACGCCGGTTATGTGGGTGTATTGGCCTATCATTTAAACCCAATGATATTAGGTGGAGAACAAGAAACGACAGCATATGAGAAATCAAAATTAGAATCCCTTCCAACTGAATTTTCATTCAGGCAAAATTATCCCAATCCGTTCAACCCGACCACAACGATCCGGTATGGTTTGCCGGAGGCATCAGATGTAAGCTTGATACTCTATGACATAACCGGCAAGAGAGTGAAGACACTTGTTTTATTATCGCAATCTGCCGGCTGGTTTGATATTGAATGGAATGGGCTGGATGACAATGGTCATCCAGCTAGCGCAGGCACCTACATTGCCAAAATACAGGCTGGGTCATTCACCGATGTAATAAAGATGGTGTATCTGAAATAGTATCAAATGATACCTCCGGGTTCTGGCAGTTAAATTACTGCCATTTTCCTTTGGTGTCATATGATACTAACTAAAAATGAGTTACTCTTCACTGGGGACCATTGCTTTGGGAAGATGTGAAAATCTCCATTAGGAGAAAATATTCAACGTCTTAATTTAATTTGAAATTAATGACATGAGCGGGGAGTGTGGTAATGTTTGTGCGTAATATCGCATGCATTTTAATAATAGTCAGGCTATGCCTTGCTCAAAACGTTCAATTTTTTAATACCAATCATAGTTTCTTTAGTTACAGTCCTCCAAGTGCAGAAAAAGGTTCTGGCAAAGTGATCATCCCCTATCAGGATGACATCCAAGTCTACCTGGATGGAAAGAGTATTGATCGTTATCCAAATGCAAAACTGACAAAAAGGATTATAGCCAGCAATAAAAGCTGGGTAGTTGATAAGCTCCCCCTCAAACAGTATGAAATAAGAATTGATCAAACATACCATGCGCCGTTAGTTGAAAAATTCACACTTTCTCAATCCCGACCGACGAAAGAAATAGACTTTATCGATCGAATGCAATTACTAACCGCAAAGATAGAGCTGTCAAGTAATGCTGATGGGAAGGGAAGAATGAGTGGGAAGAAAAGTGGCACATTCAAGTTAAAACAAGACGATAAAACGTTTGTCACAGTACCCTACGGGAAGTATACACTCACTGCGCAACCCCCAGGATATTTCCCTGTTCAGCAGAATGTTTCAATTTTCGTTCAGGATCCAAGCCCAATTTCAATTGAGTTTAAGCCATACAATAAAAAAGGCGCCGTTAAGAGATCTCTGTTGATTCCGGGCTTGGGGCAATTCTACTCACGACAGAAGACCAAGGGCCTTTTTTTCGGGATGATCTCAGGACTTGGCGTTGGCTTACTGGTCAACTCCGTCATGGAATATGACTCTGAACTGCAAAAATATAATACACTTGCTGACGAATATCTGGCAGCGACCACTGCTGAATCTTTGACTGAATATGGATCGGAATTGGATACGAGTAAAAAGAGATTAACTGACCTCCAGACGTATTTTCTGGCAGGTGCATCCACCGTTTTACTCACCTATACTTGGAATATATTTGATATAGCGGTGTTGTTTCCCTATGATTAGAAGACGCCCACACATATTCACCATCTTGCTGCTTGGTCTCCTCGTGCTGTTATCCTGTGAAGTTCTCGAGACACCAGAGGATGTTTTACATCCTCTGGACCCCTCCAATCCAGACTACGAACCACCATTTGTTGTTTTCAACCTGGGCCCTGTTGAAGGTGAAACCTTGGATACTTCCAGCGTGACGTTTGAATGGACCGGGAATGAGACCAGCATGAAATATTCCTTCCGTATGGATGATCAGGAATGGAGTGAATGGAGTTCGGATAGTACCATACGCTTTGAGTTGTTGGACGATGGGGATCATATTTTTGAAGTAAAATCCAGGTACTTCAATGATGCTGAGAGGGATGCACCACAGTCAGTATCATTTATTGTTGATGATCTTCAGCCCTCCTCCCTTACGCTTTTCCCGCGGCTTGTACCTTATGATGGGACGGTAGCCGCCTCCACCGAGATCTACGTTCATGAAGTCACCAATCTTGCAATGGTAAAGGCCGTCATCCGATATGATGCGAATCTTATTGAGGTCAATGCTGTTCAAGTCTATGAGTCTGAATCCATTCTCGCAAAAAATGGCGGGACGGTAATCCCATTTTATTCCATCGATAACATCAGTGGAGAGGTAAAAATCGAAGTCGCGGTGGCGGCAGGGGATTCGCTATCAGTTACTGGAACTGGTGCAATAGCAAGATTGCACATGGCTCTGAAATCTGCTTTGCCTGCGCCACTCATATTTGATGTGACTTCAGAGTACAGAACTGCGGATAATATCACCCTGGATATTGCTGATTTTGGGCATGGTGGTGTGCACCTTGAGTAGAATCGTCAACATCTTGATCATGTTATCTCTAGTGAGTTTCTGTTATTCACAAGAATGGGAATTCACAGATGATTTTGTAACCCTGAATGGCAGTATGGGAATAGAAATTGATAAGAATGGCTTAATTTGGACTGGTAGTTATTCGCCCTCAGAGACCCTTATTTCAGGTGAGGAGACCATCAATGTTTCCCCCATTTATATTTTTTATGAAGATGGTACGCAAGCTTCCTTTTCACCAATTTACTTCCTAGAGTATAATTCAATAATCGACACGATCACTGCTTGTCGGGCGATAAGCCAGGATAGCAATGGAAATATTCTGCTCACTTATAGAAATACAGCCTATTCACACTGTGTGGTAAAAATTGATTATCAAACAGCAGATTGTATTGGCAAAAGACAGTTTGAAAATAGTACAGGTCGTGCTACGAGTGACAGTGATGGGAATGTGTTTGTTGCTTCCATAGTCCCAGGTTATCCCATCGAGATTCTTGACCCAGATCTGAATTTAATTAGTGAACTCGATACGCTTTACACATCGTATCAGAGAGGAGTGGAGGTTGTTAACAGTGGAATGCACTACGAGGTATTCGTTGGCCTCTTAATCGATGGCAACCCAGATAAAGGGGGGGAAGTTGTTCGATATACAAGTGAGAATGGAATCCAGGGCCCCTGGGAGAGGGACTCACTCCGTATTCTACCAGCAGGATGGCAAGAATCACCCCTGTTAAACGATTTACAGTTTGATAATTATGGGAATATGTGGGTCTTTTTTTCTGGTGGTAATGAAGGTGGATTGTTTGTGTATGACACGAGCAACTTTAGCATAATTGAGACCGTCGGGAGTTTTAAACCGCGTCTAGAGCAAGGACTCTTTGAAGGGGATTCACTCTCCTACTTATTTGATGTGAGTTGGACCTCAGATGGTAGAACCATGTATTCGGCAGACTATTTCGGTTCCACAATAAAAAAATGGCATTATGCGAACCCAGGGGAGCTAATCTTTTCTGAGGTCATTGAAGGATCATCAAATAATAAAGCAATTGAAATATATAATGCTTCCACAGCAATCTTGGACCTGACAAACTATCGGATAGCATGGTGTGCCAATGGATGTGAAAATGAAGATTGGGAATACTGGCATGAGTTTCCTGCAGCAACATTAAATCCTGGTGATGTATGGGTCCTCACTACAGATGCTGCCGCAACTGAAATCAATAATGTCGCAGATGAGTTACTGCCATACACTTCACCAGCTTATCAAAATGGAGATGATGCACTCGGATTGATCCGGATCATTGGTAGTGATACGACCCTCCTTGACAGATATGGAGACGACATTGATCCTGGTAGCGGCTGGGTTGTTGCTGGTGTAGTAGATGCTACACGAGACCACACATTGATCAGAAAAAGTTCTGTCACCGGGGGAAATACGAATTGGGCGAGTTCTGCCGGAACCAATGTGGATGATTCCGAGTGGATCGTCATGGGAATTGATTTTTGGGAATCCCTAGGATCACATCCATTTGATTCCACTCAATCCGATACTCCGAGCATCATCATCGATGGAGATATCTCAGACTGGACCAGTGTACCGCGGTTTGATTTGCCCCCAAACCCTCAAGAGGGACTTGAAGATGTACAGGGGAGTAGCGGTTACCCAGAGCGTGACTTTAAGGACATCTACGTCACCCATGATGAGAAGAATCTGTATTTTCGATTGGATATGAATGACAACGCAAATCTTGATGCTTTAAGAGATGGCCCAGGTCTTATAAGCCTGGGTTTAGATGTTGATAACAGCAATGCTACCGGGCTTACATGGAACTGGTGGGCAACAGGTGTTGATTATTTCGTTGGATGGGTGGGATACTCAGAACACATCGGCGTGGATGATTCAGTTTCAGTACCAGCGTTTGTTGGTGACTGTTCTAGCTGTGATGACTGGGACCAAACCGGATACTGGTGCATTAATGCCGTGGATTCAGCGAAAAGTGCAATTGAATTATCGATCCCCTTATCTGCACTCGAGGGTCTTCAGGATAGTATCAGATTTATTGTGCTCGGTGAAGAAACCGAGCAATGGAGTGGCGACTACTATCCGGATAACCCTGAAATTCGGACTGCTACGTACTATTTTGATTCAAGTAATCATAGTAACCCTTCGTCATTGACCTTTCAGGTGGACATGTCCAATGAAATTGTATCGTCTAACGGAGTACATGTTGCAGGCTCATTCAACGGATGGCAGCCCGACTCGACAGAGCTGACAGACCCCGATGGCGATGGGATTTATTCATGTACATTGCTGAATGAAACCTATGGTCTGGTTAAAGATGATGTGATCGAATATAAATTCATCAATAATAATTCCTGGGATTCGGACTATGAGATAATAAACAATAGAATACATACAGTTTCTGGTGGTGTGGACATCCTGCCGTCGGTATGTTTCAATCATCTGGTTCCCTGTGGTGACCTTTTCACTGAAGGAGTATGGTATGTTTCGATATCAGGGGATGATTTATTCGGAAATGGTACATTCGATAATCCATTAGCCTCCATACAGGAAGCAATCAACCGGGCAAGTGTTAGGGATACAGTGCTTGTACTCCCTGGGACATATAATGAAAATATTTCCATTGGAATGGAATTAACTTTAGCATCACGTTTCCTGCTATCTAATGATCCTGATGACATATCCTCAACAATAATACACGGGACAGGAACTGATCCGGTGATCCATCGAGATGGATCGGAGCCCACTTATATTGCAGGATTTACGATAAGTGGCGGCTCCATTGGGGTAAACTCCTGGAGTTATCCATTCACAATCAGCAACTGTCTCATAACGGGTAACGATACCGGAGTCAGATTGTATGACTGCGATAGCACAGAAATTTTGAACTGTACCATAACAGAGAACTCTTCGACCGGTATCTACGTCAGCTCAGGAGCGGCGATACCATCCTATCCCTACATCATAAATACCATCATCGCGAATAATGGAGAGACGGAAATAAAATTGGTTGCGGGTGATTCTTCGATGGCCTCAGCGGTACAGGCTCATTTTGCCTATTGCGATATCTATCCAAACTCGATTGAGTTTACGCCCAATATGCCAGACATTTTAATTGCGTTGTATGAAGCGATCAGTCATCAAGATCCCGAGTTAAACGGGGCATGGATGCTTCAAAATAATTCACCCTGTATCGATGCGGGTACTGACCTGTTCATTTCAGAGTCAGCCACAATCCTGCAGCTATTCGAGTCAGACTATTTCGGGCTGGCCCCGGACTTGGGGTGTTTTGAAAGTCCGTGGGCAGGTCCCACAGAATCCCAACCGGATGTTTTTCCTGCCCCCAATGCCCAGAACGTGGATCAACAAACAGACATAACAGTCACCTTTGGATTTGAGCTCGACCCCTTTACGCTGAACGCGAGCACATTCGTGGTGCATGCTTCCCAATCAGGCAGACATACTGGTGTTTATTCCTATGATGCTGGGACAAATACCGTTAGCCTCAACATAAATGATCCATTTGCTGCAGGGGAGATTGTGAGTGCTACCCTAACAGATGGGATTCATACTGCCGATCACGAAGCGATCACACCCTTTCAATGGGAATTCAGAATAGAATCTACAGGTGGTTACGCAACCTTCAACATAGAGAACAGGCTACCTACAAATCATAATATTGCTTCGATGGAAGTTGCAGATCTTGATTCGGATGGTATGATGGACATTATTGCTGGATGGGGTGACCTTGACTCCATGTCTCTGTTTAGAAACGTGGGGGCCATAAATTTTAACTTTTGGGCCAACTATTACACGGGTGCTTCTCCCAATGCGATTGTGTCTGCTGACTTTGATGGTGATCGCCATATGGACATAGCCTCAGCCGGCTATGCTAGTCCAAATAAAATAACTATCCTAAGAAATGATGGCGCAGGAAGAATGCTCGAACATTCTGAGATAAACGTGGGAAGTGTACGTAAGCTCATTCCCGGCGATATTGACAATGATGGAGATATAGATTTGGTAGTAGACCTGGACGATGATGCAAATTTATCAACGTATTTGAATAATGGTGATGGAACATTTTCACTCGGTAATGAATTCTACTATGCTGTCTCTGCAAAAGCATTCACGCTGGCTGATGTGGACAACGATGGGGATTTAGATCTCATTCAGGATCATGATGATCCATATCGTATAATTATTGCGGAAAACAATGGGGACGGTGATTTTTCGTGGGCGAAAGAAATCGAGATAGCTGGAGAGGTCGGGGAGATAAATACCTGTGATATTGAGGGAGACGGGGATATCGATCTACTGGTTCCAATCGATAGCTCCATTGTGTTGTTAGACAACATTGGCGGCTTTGTGTTTGATCAAAAAACGCTTCTGAACGCAGAAGATTTTATTCAGTCATGTAAGGTCAGCGATTTGGATGGAGATGCGGATCTTGATATTATACTGAAATATCGTGCACAAACTAAATTCTCATACTTCCTGAATAATGGCCACGGGGAATTTGGTTCTCCCACCTCAATTTCTACTGCCCCTTGGGGTGACCCCATTGAAATTCAAACATTTGATGCAGAAAACGATGGTGATATAGACATCATTGTAAGTACAGAAGCTGGATTTGTTTTTGCACTCAATGGAGATACCCTAATTCAACAGGGAACTGCAGTTGCTGAATCCATGTCGAACTTTCTGACAGAACAATCAGGAGATGTCCTCGTGGACTATGTGCTTGTGGATGATGACAATGATCTCATCGATATTTTGCTGGAGTATTCTATAGATTCAGGGAGTAACTGGGCAGCAGCTACAACGTCAGGAGCTATATCTAATATTGGATCAGATCAATATTCGGGGAGTATTATTTGGAATTCCAGAACAGATCTACCAGGGATCGACACCTATAAAGCCCGATTGAGGTTAACTCCAAATGATGGAAATGTCGGTATTTCTGCCGAATCAAATGATTTTCATCTAGACAATAATTTGGCACCCAATATTACCAATATTTCCCTCCCAGACTCTATCGTTGTCGTAGCCGCGTTATCCTATGAACTTAGCGATGCAGAAAATGATACGCTTGATTTAAGAATTGAATATTCTGTAGATAATGGTACTAGCTGGGTTGGGGGAAATTCTACGCAGGCAGTGAACACAATAATTCCTGGGAGATATACCGAAACCCAGGATTGGTTTAGCTATAAACACCTCGGTTTTCAGCGACTTCAGAACATTTGGATTAAATTCAGTGTCAGTGACAATGATCCCGGTGCAGATACCATCTTGAAAAACATCTCGGTCCTGAATCTACCAGCTGAATACAATGGGGATATGGAAATCACAGCAGAAGACCTAGCCATCTTCGCTTCAGCCTGGAATGCAGAACCCCAGGAACTAGCATATGAGATAGGACCAGCAAGCGGGACAGTGCCTGAACTGACAACCACACCAGATGGAGTACTTGATTTTGAAGATCTGGCTGTATTTGTTCAGATGTGGAATTGGTCATTTATGAATAATGGCTTGACCAAACCATCCCAACTTGCCAAAGTGAACTCTGAGTCTATGATATGCTTAGACGTGGATATTCGAAGTCCTGAGAATGAGTGGGTACCAGATAGGAATACATCAGTGGTTTTGACTACAGACCGGGAAGATATTTTGCAAGTGGAGTTGATGATCGATAAGCCAACTTCAGATATATTTGTCAACTACTCAGAGGGTGACTATTTTGATGAAAGATTTCACACCTCACCAGTATTTAGAGAGATAAGCAGTGACAGTTCCCTGTCTTCCTTTTGCATCACTGGGCTAGGGGTGAAGGATTCGCAGAGTGGACCAGGTACGGTCGCTGAGTTAAGTTTGTCTAACCTGACAGGAATGACCCAGACAGTGAATCTACTATATAAGGTCTGGAGTATTTCAGGAGCTGTTATGGAATCCGGACAAATCAGTCTTGAGTTGGAGTCTCAGTTGCCAGATAAATATTCTCTGGAGCAGAATTTCCCCAATCCTTTTAACCCAAGCACGACCATTAGATATACTCTACGAGAGCAAACAGACGTTCATCTGAATATTTACAATATTCGGGGAGAGTTGGTGAGGACGCTGATGTCTGGGAGCCAGCAAGCTGGCTATTATCAATTGAATTGGGCGGGTGAAGGTAGAGATGGTGAGATCATTTCAGCAGGACTTTACTTCGGTAGAATTCAGACACCCAAATTCAGTAAAACGATCAAGATGGTATACCTAAAGTAAAATAAAATAACCCCAAATTGTGGCTCCTTTCAACTGATCACTTTTCGATCACCGAAACCCTTCTGGCCCCTTTATAGATCAAAAGACCATAGATTTCTATTACAGGGTCACTTTCCAGTCACATCTACCCCGCAATATGCGGGGCCTATTCTGTAAGTCCAATAAAAACAACTAGTGGCCACGGACTCATCCATCTTCGCCTCACCCGCCGCTGTTGGCGGGGTCTAAGCGGACTCACAAAGGAGATTGGCTTGGCTGAAATGGCTGACATGGATACGCTGTCTATACAAGCGACAATGTGCGCGAAGTTGCTTAAGCCTGCCACGCAAGCTATATCATCCCCAAACATACTATATCAATAAAATATAATCGTGATAATTCCAGTCAGCTAAACAATGAAGCAGACACTTGCTCTGTGGCGTATTTCACTTATGGCACATACCTTGTATTAAGCCCCCCCATGACACTGAGAGACACCCACTATTTCACACCTCCAGTTTCACCGACTTGAGGATGAAAATGTAAGGCTATTAACAGCCATTTTTAAAGGGGAATAAAAATGAAAAATGTTTTCAGAAAACTGGTAATCGCTTTCTTTATACTATCTCAAATTTCTATGCTGGATGCACAAGAAGGACTATTTGTAAAATTTAGTCTTGGCCCAGGCTATACCAGGGAATATTCAAATATTAATGACTCTGGTCTTTCCATTGCAACTAAAAATCATGCAATCGGTTGGGGTATTACTGAGAAATTTGCTGTACAAATAGGAGAATTTGGGGGCTTGAATAAGGTAAAAGTCGGAGAGTACAATTATATAAATCTGGATGCACTCGGACTGGGTTTTAGTTATCGAACACCCCAAGACATTAAAATTTCTGTATTAGGCGCTCTTAGTAAGGTATCGCTTGCCAAAGAATGGTCGGAGCCTTTTGGTGACGATGGCGGAACAGGATATGGAATCAATATGAGCATAGATAAGGAATGGTTTGTGGCAAAACGATGGGGACTGCGGATAGGGCCACAATTATTTTGGCTTAAAATAATTGAAACAGACTATACGTTCTCAAATGTAAGTATAAACGGCAGTGTCGTCTTTTACTTAACACCTGTTGGGTAAACCACTAACCTCAGTTCAACATGGTACAAACGCACAGATTGTCAGTCTTGATTTTAATTGTGATATATAAGATCTAAATAAGTTTAAGGGGAAAATCTAAATGAAAACTTACAGAATGAATGCAGTAATGGCAGGCGCACTTTATTTCCTGGGGACAGTGTTTGGGGTTACGGGTGCCATCGTTGGCGGCGAAGTGCTTTCCTCGCTGGTGACCGCCAATCCGCTTGAAGGAGTGGATATGCTGGGCCTGGTTGCCACAAATTCGTCCCAGCTCACCATGGGTGCATTTTTCACCCTCATGATGGGACTCTCGCTGGTGGCGATGACGATATTCCTTTACCCGATCTTCAGAAAAGATAGCGAAGAACTAGCACTTGCCATGTTGCTTTTCCGCGGAGCGCTGGAGGGAACGTGGTATTTTATTGTGACCCTGGGCCTTTTGACGCTGGTCGCACTTAGCGGCGAATATGTTGCCACTGGGGCTGAATCGGCGGTTTTGCAGTCCATGGGTAATGTGTTGTATCAGTTCCAAGACTTCGTTGGCCCCGTCGGTATTATTGTGTTTTTAATTGGGGCTACGTGTTTGTACATCTCCTTCTACCGCACCCGGTTGATTCCTCGCTGGTTGACCATCTGGGGTCTGGTCGGCGTGGTTCCCTATGCTGCTTTCGCCCTGTTGCATTTCTTTCACCTGGATACGGGCTATGGGTTTTATTTACAAATGGTGTTGGCTCCGCAGGAACTTGTCATGGGAGCCTGGCTGGTGATCAAAGGCTTCGACCTGGATGCAGTCAAGAAATTGGAAGAAGTGGATTAGCCTCATCCAATTTTCTTATCCTCCTGTCTTGAAGAATCAATGCAAAATATTATTATCGAAAATAATTGCTCGAAAATGAAAACAGACAATGGAATAAAAATGAATAAAAAGCATTATAAATCAACTGCAAAAGTTTCAAAAGTTTTAACTATCTGCCTTGTGATACTTGCATTACAAGTTAATCCTATCAAAGCTCAAGTATCATTTATAACAAATGGGCAAAACATAAAAGTTACTAATTCCTGGGATATTAAACTGGTAGATATTAACGGGGATGGCAATTTGGATGCTTATTTTGGTAGCAAAACATGGCTAAACAATGGCAATGGAATTCTTTCTGAAACAAACCTCAGCTTTGGCTCTGGTATTTTTGTAAGTTTTGGAGATCTCAACGGTGATGGATTTGTAGATGCTGTTTGCCAAGATAGCATTTATCTTAACGATGGGTACAATCGTTACGAATTCAAAATCAAGCTTTCCTCAGATATCTTAATGTACTCGTCTGTATTAGCGGATGTGGATAATGATGGAGATATTGACATCATAAGTTGTTCTACAGTAACAGATAGAATTTTATTTAACGATGGGAAAGCTAATTTCACAAACTCGGGTAAAAGTCTGGGAGGTTGGGGACAGGCAAGTTATACCTTCGGTGACATTAATAGTGATGGTTTTACCGATATATATGTGGCTATTCCACACACACCACCGCCTGCTGTGGGGCATTCTGCGAACAAAATATGGTTAGGTAGTGCGGAAAATAATTTTACTGAAATGAGTCATGATATTGCAGATGCAGTAAGTCGAAATGCTATTCTATGTGATTTTGATAATGATGGTGATCTGGACTTATTTCTTGCCAGTAATAGTGATGCCGGGAATATGATATTTTTCAATGACGGGAAGGGAAACTTCAAAGATAGCGGTCAAGTACTAGGTAATAATTCCAACGCTACAGAAACTGCCGACTTTGATGGTGATGGTGATGGTGATGGCGATTTTGATTTGTTTATCTGTTACGGTAAAGTTCCTATGGGCGATGGAGCCCCCAACAAGGTTTGGCTTAATGATGGCAGAGGACATTTCACCGATAATGGTCTCAGTTTAGGCAATTCAAATAGCGCAGCAATAGCGCTAGGCGATATAAATGAAGATGGCAAAACAGATGCTGTTATCGTAAATGTAAAATTAGATGCTGAGAATAGCTATACCTCTGTTCCTTGTCCTGTCGAAATATGGCTTAACAAAGCCATTGAAATCAATTATTTAAATGAAATTGAAGATGCTTATTTCGGGCAAAAGCCACCGGGAATGACCGCGGAAATATTTGCGCCTGGGATTGTTTCAGTAAATGGAAGATCTGAATATGGTGTTTCGTTTACTCCTGATTTAGAAGAAATATATTTTACAGGTGATAGAAAAGGCGAAAGAGTAAGTGTCTATTTCTCAAAACTTGTAGACAAAAAATGGACAAATCCTAAAAAAGCAAATTTAACAAAAGGAAAAAAAAGGAGTGAATTTGAGGCGTTTGTGAATCTTAGTGGCAAAAGAATTTATTTTACAGCCAATGATTCTTCGGATGTTAGAATTTGGTACGCAACCCGTTCCGAGAACTGGTGGAGTAATGCAAAAAAACTTGATTCTCCTATAAATAATGATATGGTATTTTATCCAAATGAAGCGAAGAATGGAGACCTTTTTTATAAAAATGTTTCAAAAGGAAAAATGTATTATGCTCCCAACAAAAATGGCATATTTCCCGATATATTCGAAGTCGGAATTGAATATGGTAGCCACGGTTTTATTGCGCCATCTCAGGACTTTATACTGATAGACGCCCGAAAAGATAATGACAGAACAAAAGACAAGGATATTCACGTCTGTTTTAAAAAGAAAGACGGAGCATGGACAAAACCAATAAACCTTGGAAGTGCAGTAAATTCTAATTTTAACGAAACATGCCCAAGTATCACTCCAGATGGTAAATATTTATTTTTTAGTAGATATGACGAAGAAGGAGGGTTACCAAACATTTATTGGGTGAGTGCAGAGGTTCTTAATAAATTAAGATCTGATTATTTAAAAATAATAATTGATCTAGAATAAATATTCCAGATAATAATTACACTTACGTATGATAACACGCGCTCATAGCTCATAGCTCATAGCTCATTGGCGTTGTAGTGGTTATCTGACAATAAAAATGCGAACATCATTCCGATGACATCAGAAAATGGAATTATTGAGAATGCTACAAAATCGTCTTGAGGGTATTGTCTTAAAACAGGATACATTTTTGTTTCATGCTGGTTTTATGAAGCCCACTGAGAAACATGATTTTTCGGATAATTGAAAAGCTTTTGGCGGATTTGGAGCAGCTGAAACGCAGGGTGTTAGCCTGGGGAAAAGACAAGCTTTGAAGCATTACAATGGGGGTTACTTTGCGAAAACGAATCATACTGTTGATTATATCGTTATTGTTTTCATCCACTATGGTATTTGGCCAGGTGAATATGCAAAACGATGTAGAGCAGAAACATACTCTCGAGAGTTCACTCTTTCTCCTGGGTAATCTCATCCCTAAAGATGCAGTATACGCTTTTCAATTAGACTATGGTTACCGGTTGACGCAGAAAGATATCTTGATTGTCGAAGGCATTACATGAAGGTATTACAGACCATTAGGTACTAATGGAAATGAATCTGAAAAGAAAAAATACCCGGGCAATATCAGGTCTACTGCCATAGGTGTGGGTTATCAGAGATTTCTCTGGAAAAATCTTAATTCAGTATTTCAGGTAAATCCTTATCTAATGCAATTCAGTGATGAAGATGACAAACACATCCAATATGGATTTCGGCTGTATCTTCATGTCAGGATTGGCTACAGATTTGAATTCTTCAATAAAAAATGGTATCTGGAACCTTCACTTGGCCTTAACTATTGGCCTTTAAGCACTAATTTTCCTGCAGCTTTTAGAGCCATTGAGGATGACTATACAAACTATCTCCTTTTCGGCCCAAATCTTCAATTTGGGTTCCGATTTTGACCATGTTTGGCCGTTTAGCATTATGGGCATGAAAGGCTAATTTATTAAGAGAGACTTTTGGGTTATCCTGAAAGCATAAAAGGATATAAATCTGAGCACAATATTTTGTTAGAAAAGCTAGTTGACGAGATATGTAGAAACACTCAAACCCCTTTATACAAGTCTCTGACCTTAAAATCAGGGGCTTTATTCACAGGGGGCACACTTTCCAGGCACATTTATCCCGCCGCCTTTGGCGGGGTCTAAGCGGACTCACAAAGGAGATTGGCTTGGCTGAGATGGATATACACTGTCTATACAAGCGATAATGTGCGCGAAGCTGGTTCAGCCTGCCACGCAAGCTATATCATCCCCAAACATACTATATCGATAAGATATAACTGTGACAATTCCCGTCAGCCAAACAATGAGGCAGACACTTGCTCTCTGGGGTACTTCACTTATGGCATATACCTTGCATCAAGCCCCTCCATGACACTGAGAGACACCCACTATTTGACACCTCCAGTCGCATTGACTTGATGATGAAAACATTAGGCTATTAACAGCCTTGTTTAAAGGGGAAGAAGAATGAATAAAACGAAACTTACAATTTTAATTATGTTATTAATTTCAACATCAATTTTTGCATGGGATGGAGAACGAAAGGGATTCGTCCTAGGTCTTGGCTTTGGTCCAGGCTATGATGTTTATAACGGAATACAATGGGACGCTATTGGTTCTGATGAAGACAGTAATGCATCATGGGGACTAGCTGCATCACCTAAAATTGGGTATGCCTTTAATAACAATATCGCTCTCTTCTATACTCGATATCCCCTAACATATAATGTGAAATCTTCAAACGGAAATGATGTGGGAATAATTAGCTGCACAGAAGCTCTTCAGGTGGTTTATTTCTTAGAGGATCAAGCACCTTCCCTTTTCTTTGGATTGGGAACTGGAATAGGGTATTTTTTTGATCAAGAGGTCATGGAGGAACCTGCCATGAATTATTCCCCAAATTCCTTAAAAGGATTAGGTCTAATGGCATCTATGGGGTTTGAGCCATTCAAACATATCACCACTGAGCTAGCTATAAATTATAGAGCACCCCAAAAGGATGCCTCAGTATTTGCCTTTTCTCTTTTGGTGAGTGTCATAGGATTCTAGTGACACAGTAGCAATTAGAAATGAATAAGGCTGATTCAATACTTTTTTAAAATGGTCATTATTTAGTCACTCACACCCCGCAAAGCCTGATATAGCTTAAAAGTCAACGGGTTTCTAATACATGAGCACCCGCTCCGGTAGCTCAGCTGGATAGAGCATCTGCCTTCTAAGCAGAGGGTCACAGGTTCGAATCCTGCCTGCCTTGCCGTAGCTTGAAAAGCGTAGGCAGGCCTGCCAAGCCGTAGTTCTGAGAACGAAGACCAATCCGAATTATCATAAAAAAGAATAGCGAATATTGAATGGCGAAGGGCGGTGCGTTTTGCGTTTGTTTGGTGGAAGACATCTTTGAGCAACAAGCGAGCTTCATTTATTTGGAAAATCCGGAGACATTCGGACACCGATTCCGGAAAGTTTCGGACAGTGATTCCGGTTTTCACCGGACAGTGATTCCGGAAAGTTTCGGACACTTTCGGAGTATAGACCGGAATAATATTTAAAA